>Ga0172379_10006497_pt1 | contig 15612 bp, 15 predicted proteins | sample GrowelOW334metaG_FD_119756 | JGI IMG/M metagenome (GOLD analysis project Ga0172379, IMG submission 119756) | Groundwater microbial communities from an aquifer near a municipal landfill in Southern Ontario, Canada - Groundwater well OW334 metaG | ecosystem: Environmental > Aquatic > Deep... | reverse complement strand
TATACGTGGTGTTGCTGAAACGCATTGCCATGGACGATGAGCAACATACGTTTACTAACAATGTAATAACATTGCGGTTTATTTCGGCGATTGTTTTTTTAACGGCCGGTTGTTTTTTAGTTTGGTTGATACCAATGTATTCTACAGAGGTTAAGATTGGTGTGGTGGTGGTGGCGGCTAATTTTTTCTTTATCACCATGAATCAATTACTCATGGGAATTTATCAGCATCATTTAGCTACCCAGCGTATAGCGCTAGCGGAAATTTTAGGTAAAACCATGTTGTTTGGCTTAACATTATTTGTAGTATATGTTTGGCATGGCGGTTTATATGCCGTATTACTTACCTTAGTATTATCCGGCGCCGTTAATTTTGGTTTGTTATGGGTGGGGTTAAAACGGTTTGGCGGTATTAAACTTACATTTAATTTTGCCATTTGGAAAAAAATTATATTAGAAAGCTGGCCGATTGCCGTAGCGGTAGCGTTAAATGTGGTTTATTTTAAAGCGGACACAATTATTTTATCGTTGTTTAAGCCAGCTGATGTGGGTACGTACGGCTTTCCCTATAAAATTTTGGAGGTAATTATTACATTGCCAGCTATTTTAGTGGGGTTATTAATGCCTAAATTAAGCACCGAATATTTAAAACATAATTTAACGCGGTTTCGTGAATTATATCAGCGCTCATTTTATGCCTTATGTATGCTGGCCATGCCAATGATGGTTGGTGCGGCAATTATAGCTCATCCGTTAATGGATAGTATTGTTACTAAGCCGGAATTACGCGCTCGGATTGGAGATTTGGGTAATTTACTACAAATTTTAATGCTCGCTGTTGGCATGATTTTTTTGGGCACATTAAGTGGTTACGTGGTAGTAATTGTAAATAAACAGCGGCAAATTATTTGGGGGTATTTATTTGTGGCGGTTATTGCGTTAATAGGATATTTATATTTTATTCCAAGATATTCTTATTATGGAGCCGCTTGGATGACGGTGTGTTCAGAAACGTTAATGATGTTAATTAGTACGGTGATTATTTATCGTGCGTCTGGAGCGGCTCCGTCATTAAAAAGTATTTGGCGAGTAGTGCTAGCTAGTTTAATTATGGGCGGCGCGTTGTTGGCGGTAAGAGCGTTACCATTAATAGTGTTAATTATGTTGGGTGGAATTTTTTATGTGTTAGCATTGGTGTTGGTAAAAGGAGTTTCAAAAGCGGATTTAATATTATTGTTTAGTCGTAAAGCTAAAGAGTAATTAATGACATGAAAAAAATTCTAATTACAAAATTTCCGTATTCGTCTACGTTTGGTGGTGGGGAACGACACACCTTAACCTTAGTGGAACAGTTACAAAAACAGGGTTATCAATTTTATTTATTATCCACTTGCTCTGTATTAAAAAAGGAATTTAAAAAACGGCAGTGGTTTGTACGTACGGCTTGGGCCGGCACAGAGCCGGTTACGCCTGGTGCGTTAATAGTATTTTTTTTCACTGCACCGTTTATCTGGCTAAATTTATTTTTTAAATTATTATATTATCGTAAACAATATCAAATTACCACGTTAGTTTGTTTGTCATTAACCGAGAAAATATTATTAACACCTTGGGCATATTGGTTAGGCATAAAAGTAATTTGGCTGGAACATTTACAAATTGAGCGCTGGTTATTAGCTAGTCCATTAAAATATGGTTATAAATTATTTTCTCGTTACGCTACGATTATTACAGTAGTTGAAGCAGTAAAACAACAATTAATTAAGTTAGGCCTAGCGGCTAAACAAATTAAGGTAATTTACAATTCTGTAGATGTAACGCAGTTTTTACCACAGCCGGTTTTATCAGTAACAACAGAGCGAGAGCAATCATTTGAGGTATTATTTGTTGGTAGATTGGCTACAGAAAAAGGGATTGATGATTTAATCAAAGCCGTTTCACTATTAATATTAAAAATACCAAACATACATTTAAATGTTGTGGGCGAAGGTTATTGGCAGCCAGGCCTGGAACAATTAGTGAATAAATTAAATTTACAAAAATATATTACATTCGTTGGTTTTCAAACCGATATTAAACCATGGTTATATCTTAGTCATGTATTAGTATTGCCGGCTATTCGACGCGAAACTTTTGGCATTATTTTAGCGGAGGCCTTAGCCTGTGCCAAGCCGGTAGTAGCTACGCGAGTAGGCGGATTACCAGAAGTAGTAGGTAATTGTGGCTGGCTTGTTCCGGCGCAACAACCAGTGGCCATTGCTGAAGCATTGTTAGATGTTTATAAGCATTATCCAGTGGCATTAGAACGCGCCAAACAAGGGCGGCAACGGGTATTGGAATTATTTTCGGAAGAACGTATGATACAAGCCTATGCCCAAGTATTGGTATAAACAGCCAAAATATTATTTTTATAGCTTAATCGTTATATTGCTTGGTGTTGGTCTGGGTTTTTTAACGGTGTTATTAAAGCCGCTTTATGTTTTTGGCGGTGTTTTAATAATTTTGTTTTTTGGTTTGGTAATTAAAAAACCAATTATTGGTATGTATGGTTTGGCCTTTGCCTTGCCGTTTGAGCGGATTGGATCGGTTGATATTGCTAATATCACTGTGCGACCAAGCCAAGTAATTGTAATAATTACAGTTATTATATGGTTGGGGCGTGGTTTGTTGCTGCAAAAGTTTAAGTTTCGGCCAAATCCAATGCTAGTGCCGATTTTGTTATTTTTGGCCATTAACGTTTTAGCATTAATCAATACGCCAAATCTTAGCCGAGCAATATTAGTATTGTTTTTTACTGTTTTTACGATTAGCGTTGCATTAGTGTTGCCAAATATTGTTCGTCATCCAGGGCAAATAAATTTAGTGACAAAATTATTATTAATAAGCTGTGGCTTGGTTAGTGTGTTTGGTATCTATCAGTTTTTGGGCGATTTAGCCGGATTGCCTATTAGCTTAACTGGTTTGCGAGAACAATATACCAAAGCGATATTAGGCTTTCCGCGTATTCAATCTACCGCGTTAGAGCCGCTTTATTTTGCGAATTATTTATTAATTCCACTTAATGTAGCTCTAGCGTTATTATTAAGCAAAACTACCCGGCGAGCTGGTTGGTTAATAGGTTTAATTGCATTAGCTGGTATAAATTTTGTATTAACCGTGTCGCGCGGTGGTTATATCGCTTTAGCGGTTTGCGTAGTTTTATTAAGCATTATTTATTTAAAAGAGCTATTAAGACCGCGTAATATTATTTCTATTTTATTGGCAATTGTAGTAGTAGCTATTATTGCAACACGGTTTATTAATATTAATAATCAATGGGAAAACTTTTCGAAACATGTGGCCAATATTTTTGGCGGAGCTTCTTTTGTGGAGCGCGTAGAAACATTTTCGTTAGCTGAACAAATTTGGCGCGCCCATCCTTGGTTAGGTATTGGCTCTGGCGGGTTTGGGCCTTATGCCGCTTATCATCCTTTAATTTTACCAGCGGAAGGGTTTAAAATAGTTAATAATGAATATATTGAATTATTAGCAGAGACCGGCGTGTTAGGTTTTGGTTGTTATGTATTATTGATTATCATGTTGTTGGCGCGTACGCTAAAGGCGTTAAAAAATAATACGCAACCAAAATTACACGCTATATTAATTGGGTTAAGTTTGGCTTGGCTTGGTACGTTGGTGCAGTATAATACATTTTCAGTCCTCTATATTATGCATATTTGGTTTTTAATTGGCTTAATCATTACGGTACAAAATAATTTACTCTATGCAGAAAATGGCGTTATTAAAAAATAATTACAGTGCCTGGTGGTTTTATATAATATTATTTTGTTTACCTAGTTATGTAATACGTTTTAAATTATTTAATATTCCAGTTACAGTTTTGGAGGGATTAATTTTAATTGGCTTTATATTATTATGTGTAGAGTATCGTTGTAAATTAACACTAGGACATTGGAAATATGTTATGAGTGTGTTTGCCGTGATTGGTTTATTAGCTGTACTAGTGTCAGATGAAAAAGTTGCCGCGCTAGGTTTATATAAAGCGTATATTATAGAGCCGATGTTAGTAGGCTGTATGGTATTAACCATTAAACCAAAATTAGAGCGCGTGTTAACAACATTAAGCGGTGTAATTATTTTAATTGGCATTACCTGTGTGATACAGTTAGGCACTGGTTATGGTGTACCGGCACCGTGGCATGAATTTGGTGCACAATTTAGAGCCACTAGTTGGTTTGGCTATCCTAATGCGGTTGGCTTATTATGTGCGCCGATAGTGGCTATGCTGATAGCTCATGTTGTATCATCCACTAAATATCGCACAGTATTTTTTGTAGCAATAGTTTTAGGGTTGGTTAGTATTATTTTATCGCGTAGCGCCGGCGCTGTAATGGCAGTAACAGGAGCAACTATAGTTGGTGTATATTTAGCTGGTTGGAAAAAATTATCTGTGTTATCAGTATTTATCTGTGTTTCAACCATTCCGCTTTTTCGCGAAACTGTATTATTTCAAGATGTATCTGGTCAGGTACGCTTAGCCTTGTGGCAAGGCACCATTAATTTATTACAGCATCGTCCATTACAAGGAGCTGGCTTGGCTAATTTTCCAAATGTGTACGCAGAATATAAATTAGCGAGGCATACCGAATTATTATTATATCCGCACAATATTTTTTTGGATTTTTGGGTAGAATTAGGTCTGGCTGGATTAATTTGGTTAATAGTGGTGTTGGTTGTAATGTTTAAAAAAATTAAAACCATTGGTTGGCAACAGCCGAAAGCAGTAGTATTATTAGCTGGTTTGGTTGCCGTATTAATTTATGGTTTGGTAGATGTACCTTATTTTAAAAATGATTTAGCGGTATTGTTTTGGGTGATATTAACGTTGTAACAAATAAAAAAATATTTTTAAAAAGATCCCGCTTTATGCGGGATCTTTTATTTTTTTGAAACTGCTTACAATTATTTGCGTCGTTTGGCAGTTTTCTTTTTTTTCTTAGCAACTGGTTTTCGTTTTGCTACTTTCTTTTTCTTAGCAACTTTTTTTGTTGCCTTTCGTTTTTTTGCTGGCATTTGTTTTTCCACCTCCTCTCATTTTAAAAATTTTTTATTTCTATTCGACTACATTAAGTATAAATCGTTTTATTTTTTTATACAATGGAAAATTAGTCAACAGTGGATAACTTTTTTTCTAAAAAACACAAAATGATTTTTATAAAAATTATTATTACAATTTTTTTGTTTAAAAATATTTATATTTAATTTTTTTTGTAGTATAATGATAAGTATGAGCTTACCATTATCGTATATTGAATTATCAAAAAATAATCTTATTCATAATGTAAAAATATTTCGTTCATTATTAAAACCAAAGGTTAAACTAAGCGTAGTAGTAAAAGGCAATGCGTATGGGCACGGACAAAACGAGATAGTAAAATTGTTAGCTGGCCAAGCGGCTTATTTTCAAGTAGATGATTTAGATGAGTTAATACGTTTGCGTAAAGCTACCAAACAGCCGGTGTTGATGTTAGGCTATGTTACTAAACAGCAGTGTTTAGAAGTAGTAAAACATAATGCCGAACTAGCTATTTTTGACGCCACGTTATTAGCGGCTTTGCAAGAAGCTGGGCAGCGTTTAAATAAAATGGTAAGAGTGCATATTAGTATCGATGCGCTGTTAGGGCGTGAGGGTACGTTGATAGAAAAATTACCAGCCTTATTAACTACCATTAAAAAACATTCGCAACTAAAAGTAGTTGGTGTATATTCACACTTTGCCAATATTGAAGATACTACGAATTTATCACACGCGCGTAAGCAATTACATTTTTATCAGCGAGCCGTACAATTATTAGAACAACATGGCTATAAAAATGTTCTGCAACACGTTTCTGCTACGTCTGGAATTTTAACTTGTGAGCAGCAACACGCCCATGCGTTGGTGCGCTTAGGAGTTGGTGTATATGGTTTATGGCCTTCGTTGGCGCTGCAAAAACAATATGAACATAAACAATATACGTTAAAACCAGTATTGCGCTGGGTAACTCATGTGGCACAAGTTAAATTATTACCAAAAGGTTATCCAATTGGTTATGGTTTAACTTATATTACAAAAAAGTCGACTAAAATCGCATTAATTCCACAAGGTTATAGCGATGGTTATGATCGTGGGCTATCTAATTGTGGTGAGGTATTAATTCGTGGGCAGGTGTGTAAGGTATTAGGGAGAATATCTATGAATATGTTTACGGTAGATGTAACTAATGTGCGGAATATTAAAGTAGAAGATGAAGTAGTATTGTTAGGTAAACAAGGTAAAGCAGAAATTACCGCTGAAGCCATGGCAAAAAAACTGCACACCATTAATTATGAGATAATATCTAGAATTTCACCGTTATTACCACGGATAGTGCGCAAATAACTCATCTTGCACTATTTTAATAAATGGTATATAATTATACTGATAGTAAGTTTTAAGCTTACTATCAGTAAACATATGGATAATAAACTCACTAAAGGCCAATATATTGATACATTACTAAGATCGAGTAAAACAATCTTTTCCACAAAAGACATTGCTATGTTATGGGGAGAAACAATGACAGCTAATGTCAAAGTAAGATTGAGTAGTTACGTTAAAAATGTGAAATTAATTAGAGTTTACCACGGTATTTACGCAAAAGACAAAAACTATAATAGTTTTGAATTAGCCACCCACATCTATTTACCTTCATATATTAGTTTTGAAACTGTATTAACTAGAACAGGAGTGAATTTTCAGTACTATGGAAATATTTTTGTGGCTTCTTATGTTACGCGTGATATTGTGGCTGATGGGCATAGAATATCCTTTATTAGAATGAAAGATTATGTTTTAAGCGATACTATTGGTATTGAACATATAAATGATGTGGCTATAGCGAGTAGAGAGCGAGCATTTTTAGATAGAATATATGTTAGCAAAGAGTATCATTTTGATAATTTAGATAGTTTAGAATGGAATAAGGTTTTTGAGATTTTACCAATTTATCGCAATAAAAGAATGGAAAAAAAAGTTAATGAATATTATAAGTATTATCAGGACAATAAATAAAATAAGAAAATTATATGGCGCTAGATTATCCTAAACATAAAAATATATTGTTACAGATTTTAAAAGATATTTTTTCTGACACGACATTAGCTCCCCACCTTGGATTTAAGGGTGGTACGGCGGCTTTGTTGTTTTACGGTCTGGATCGTAACTCGGTAGATTTGGATTTTGATTTGCTCAATCCGGAACAAGAAGATTATGTATTTGAACGGATTAAAACAATTCTAAAAAAATATGGGCAGTTAAAAGAAGTTTTTAAGAAAAGATTTAATCTGTTATATATTTTGTCTTATGATAATAAAGTGGTTGGCGCGCAAAATGTTAAGTTGGAAATTAATCGTCGAAATTTTGGTGCAAGCTATAAAATAAAAACAGTGCTTGGCATTTCAATGTTGGTAATGACAGAAGATGATATGTTTGCCAATAAATTAATGGCTATGTATGAAAGAATCGGTAGAACTAGTCGTGATATCTATGATGTATATTTTTTTTCTAAAAATAATTGGCCGATAAATAAAGAATTAATCAACGCTAGATCTGGTATGCCATTAAAAAAATTATTAGTTAGCTGTCTTGAATTATTAGACAAGCTGGATAATCGTCATATACTTGATGGTCTAGGAGAGTTGCTTATTGAATCTCAAAAAGACTGGGCTAAAGCTAAATTAAAATCAGATACTATATTCTTGCTTAAATTGGCTTTGGAAAATGAGAAATAATTTTTTTGATAGATATGTGTGGACCCCAGGAGGCTCGAACTCCTCACCTCCGCAGTGCAAATGCGGCGCTCTACCAAATGAGCTAGGGGCCCTTAATGTTAATTTCCGCGCACAAATACCCAATCCAGCACAGTGAATATCCTACCAGACATAATCATAAATGCCAAGATGATTAAACCGAAACCGAGCAGCTTGTAAAAAATGCGTGTGCCACCTTCAGCCCCAAGGTTTTGTTCAGCCCAGGTAACTCTACCAAAAGCCGATACCCACCATTCCGTTTTTACAATAAAAGCCACCGCTACAGCAATCATGATTAATCCAACAACATAAGGCATAATATAGATATAGTTTTAGTTTAAAAAAGCACATTATGGTGGATTTATCCACCGTAGTCCTCCGAAACCTTAGTGTAGGAGGACGTAGGTGGACGCTGCAGGATTCGAACCTGCGACCCTCTGCGTGTAAAGCAGATGCTCTAACCAACTGAGCTAAGCGTCCTTAGTGATGGTGCGCGGGAGAGGATTTGAACCTCCATGGGATTGCTCCCGCAGCCACCTCAAGGCTGTGCGTATACCATTTCGCCACCCGCGCTAGTAGTAAAAAACACGTTAAGCAACAATCGTTTCTTTTAGTTTCTTATTGGTATGACGACGCAAGTTATACAATTTGGCTTTACGGACAGCAGCTTTCTTCAATACTTTAATATCGGTTAACGCAGGCATAGCTAAGGGGATGATTTTTTCTACACCAAAGCCTTTTACTGCTTTACGCACAGTAATGGTTTTAGTAATTGGAGTAGCGCCAGACATTTTAATAATCATGCCTTCAAAGTTCTGTAAACGTTCTTTTTTACCCTCTTTAATTTTAATGGTTAAACGTACTGTGTAACCGGCACGTAATTCTGGTAACGTTCGAGCAACAGCAGTAGGTTGTTCAGTTGGGGTTGTTTTTGGTTGTTCTTCAGTCATAACGAAATATAATAGCTAATTAAGCCTGCTTATCATAGGAAAAAAGCCGGAAAGCGTCAAGCCTAACAAAAAAGTACTTAAAATTAAGTACTTTTTTGACATACGTAATAACTTTTTGCTTGATTTACTCTAATACTAAATCATTACCATAACTGTATGAACCATAAGGTATGCCAGCTATATTCTTTGAATTAGTTTTATCATTATAAGTAACTTCTACAATAAAATCTCGTTTCGCTTTTACCGGATAAAATGTATAATTACCAAGCTCATCAGTAATAGTTTGTTTTAAAATTGTGTTGTTAGCCGCATTTTTTAATAATACAGTTACCCCAGGTACAGCAAATTTTTTTCCAGACGTTTCTTCATATATTCGACCTAGTATTTCTGGTTTGGATTTATGTACAACACTAATATTATTTATTCCCATAGTAGATAATCTTTGATCATCATTTTCAACTTCTAAAACTAATTGTAATTTTTTATTGGTAATTTCTTTAGGTAATATTACACGTATATCTTGCCAGTCCGAATTAGCGTCAGCTGGAGTGAGAGTTTTAAGATAATAAATAACATTAGTGGCAACATCTTTAATTTTTATATAGCCTTTATCTGTTGTATTGTCTGATGATTCTTTGGTTATAAAACGATATTGATAAGTTAGCACTAACTTACTATTGTCATTGTAAAATGTTGGTTCGTTTACAGAATAAACACCTTGTTTAACGTTGTAATCACCTATATTAAAAAAAGTATCGCCTTTCCAGCCATTATTTTGAGCATCTAAACAGAAAGGGTCGTTCTCACAACCGCCAAAATGGATATAATTATCTCTCCATTCGCCCTGAAAAAATTCATAAGAATCGAAGTAGCTGGCGAACGTAGGTGAAGCGAGTACTATACCTACACTAAATATGGCAGTGTAGAGTAGCTTATTATATTTGTTCATATTTTTTGTAATTTATTAACTTAAGTAATTATTATAACGTAGTATAACTGAATTCGTGACATTATGTCACAGTTTTTGTGTTATTACGTTATATTTACTACAATATATCAATGACTCGGGCTGAGGAAAAGGTTTTAGTAGAACAAGCGCAAATGGATGTGTTGCGGTTTGATGCGTTGTATCGAGTTTTTATTGATGAAATTTATCGTTTTATTTTCTATAAAGTAACTTCTAAAGAAGTAGCAGAAGATTTAACTGCACAGGTATTTATGCAGGCTTTAGAACATTTAATCGATTTTCGTTATCAAACTGGTGCTAGATTTTCTTCCTGGCTATATGCAATTGCTCGTAATCAGGTGATTGACTATTATCGTAAACATCATCCAACGGTGGAGTTAGAAGTAGCTGAACCAATAGTACAGGCTGAAATTGCTATGGCAACGGTAGATAAAAATATTGAACAACGGCGAGTGCAGGAGATATTACGCTTACTACCACTGGCCGATCAAGAAATATTAACATTGCGCTTATGGCAAGATAAAACCTATGCAGAAATTAGCCGTATTACAGCCAGTAATGTAGTGGCGGTGCGAGCACGATATTCACGCGCTGTAAAAAAATTCAAAAAACTTTATATGGAACAATATGCAGATATCTCATAAACATCATTTTACTAATAACATTCGTTCTAGCAAGCCAGTGGCGCCATTGGATGATGTTTTTGTTGAACGCTTAAGCGCACAATTACAACAACGAGCAGAATTTTTACCTAGTAAACCAAACACGGAAACTCAACATAAGAAACAGTGGTTTTTATTTGGTACGCTGGGTGTGGGGGCGCTCACTGTTGGGTTGGCTGCTTTGGTGTTTGTCCCGCAGTATTTTATAAAAACCAAGCAGGTAGCTGGTTATGTGCAAAAAGGGCCCTTTATTAGTGGTTCTACAATTATCATTCAAGAATTAGATGATAAGTTGCAACCCAATGGTAAAACTTATCAGGTGGTGACTAATAGTGATTTTGGTGATTACACATTATCAAAAAAAATGAGCGCAAATTATGTGGAAGTAATTGCCCAAGGTTATTACTATAATGAAGTGACAGGCGCGTTATCTGCAGCACCATTAACGTTGCGTGCCGTGGCTCAGATAGCAGAACATTCTAATATAAATATTAATGTACTAACAACATTAGCGAGCCCACGCATCCGTTATTTAGTGGAGCAACAACAGTTGTCATTTGTGGACGCTAAACAAGAAGCAGAGCGTGAAGTATTACAGCTATTTCAGATGCAACCATCTAATATAGCCGCTTTTGAAACTATGAATATTAGCCAAGACAGTGCGAATAATGGGGTATTGTTAGCCGCCTCAGTCATTTTACAAGGTCAGCAATCAGTGGCAGAGCTATCTGAATTATTAGCCAAATTGAGTTTAGATATTGAAATTGATGGCAAGATAGATAATCAAAATTTGCTAACACTATTACAGAATAATGCTTCTCATTTAAATACTTATAGTATTAAAAATAATTTAGAGAAGCGTTACCAAGCTTTAGGGGTGGAAGGTACTATTCCTGTTTTTACTCAATATATTAAGCCTCTCGCCTTGGATGCAACACCATTGGCGTATCGTATTTCTTTAGAAAAAAATACTTTTTTAATAAATCATAAATCTGACGCAACAATACAAATTACAATTAACGGAGAAGGATTTGTAGCTAATCAGGAAGAGGTATTATTAAAAAATTTATTTTCAGCTACGGCAGTGACTTTTATAGATGATAAAACCTTGCAAGCTACGTTACCAATAAGTAGTTTATCGCCTGGTTCGTATACAGTTATGGTTCGTAATACCGTTACTGGTAGAATAGGAGTAACAGATGGTGAACCAATTGAGTCGGAACCAACAAGTCATCCGCAATTACGTCTAATTTTACAAGGTGATCCACCAAACATTACTTCCATTACACCAACAGTATCTTATTTAACCGGTGGAACAATTATTATTCAAGGACAACATTTTGCTCATGGTACGTTTGTATGGATTAATGATTGGGAGGTGCCTACTGAGGCAGTTCAAGTGAATAATGAACAAACTATTCAAGTGGATTTATCATCAGCTTTGATTGCTAATAATACCAACTTACCTAGAAAGCAGAATTTGACGATTAAAGTACAAACACCAGATTTTCAAAAAGCTGAATATAGTGGATTTGAAATCCGATAAGCTAATGTATGATTCCCCCTTTAGGGGGTAAGGGGGCTATTTGTTTCAAGAAATCCTGCATTATATCAGGCAGTGGAGCGGTATAAGCAACTAGCTCACTAGCCAGCGTGGTGAATTTAAGTGTTTCGGCGTGTAAAAAGATGCGGCCGGGGTTAAGGCGGGTTTTGAATTTTTTCGGTCGATAAACAGTATCGCCAATAATTGGGTGACCAAAGGCGTTTAGGTGTACGCGAATTTGGTGGGTGCGGCCAGTGTGGATAATTAACGATACTAAAGCATAATGTTGAAATTGACGTAATACCGTGTAATCGGTTTGAGCCGGGCGACCGCTCGTATCTGGCCGGGCGGCCATTTTAGAGCCATCTTGAGCTGAACGCTGAATAGAAAAATTAATAATACCATTTGGCTGGGTAAACTTACCATGTACAATAGCTACATATTGTTTATAAATAAGATGGTGTTGAAATTGCTGTTTTAGATGAGCATACATTTCAGGCGTGCGGGCAATTACCATAACGCCGGAAACGTCTTTATCTAAACGATGCACAATACCGGGTCGTGTTACGTCTTCACCGACCATTTTTATTTCCGGATATTGTTTTAACAGCAAATCAGTTAACGTGGTTTCGGTTAGCGTAGTTGTGCCAGGATGCACGGTTAATCCAGCCGGCTTATTAATAATTAAATAATCAGGCTGCTCGGTAATAAGGTTAATATTAGTTTGAGGAGAGATAGTCGTTTGGTTTAGTTTTTCTGATAATAACCATGGCTTCCGCGGCTGAATCGACAATGGTATATAATTGCAAATCTTTTTTTTCAATAGCGGCGTGATTATCTAATAATTCTTCTTTAATAAAGTTATTAAGATTATTCCAAAATGATTTACCCATTAAAATAATAGGTACTAGCGGCATTTTTCCAGTTTGTATTAGCGTAATTACTTCAAAAAATTCATCTAGTGTGCCAAAGCCACCGGGAAAAATCACAAAAGCTTGTGATGGAGAGCTTAACATAATTTTGCGAGTAAAGAAAAAGTGAAACCCTAAACCCTTGTTAACGTATTGATTAACGCGCTGTTCATTAGGTAAATCAATATTCAAGCCAAGCGATAAACCGCCGGCTTCGTAAGCGCCTTTATTGGCCGCTTCCATAATACCTGGTCCACCGCCGGTAATTAAAGTGTAGTGTTCATTAGCCAACATACGACCCAGTTTTTCCGCTTCTTGATAATATCGCGAAGCGGGTTTAGTACGAGCTGAACCAAAGATAGTAATTTCTCTTTCTAAACCAGATAAAAATTCATAGCCATCCACTAATTCCGACATTACTCGAAAAATACGCCAAGATATAGAACCGCTGTGTTTGCTAATATCATGTGGATGAATTATTTCACCGCGTTGCTTGGCTAATTGATTTTGGGCACGAAAAGAGACTGGTGGTTTAGTTTGAGAAAACTTGTGATAGGTTTTGGTCATGTTAATTGGTGAAATAATGAAATGATTAATTATTTATATTCAATGTGCGCGTGCCTGGATTTGAACCGGAGACCTCCACAATGTCAATGTGGCGCTCTAACCAACTGAGCTACACGCGCTTGTAGTGGGTTTACCCACCGGAGTCCCGCAGACGTGGGACGTAGGTGGGCACAGATGGATTTGAACCATCGACCCCAGCCTTATAAGGGCTGTGCTCTAACCACTGAGCTATGTGCCCTGGTTTTAACCTAATCGGTTAATTCTTTAAATAGCAACGACCAAGCTACCCATTGCCAAGCAGATACTATTGAGCCAACTAATACAACGATAACGGTATAGGTGATTATACTAATTAAATTAATTGTGTAAAGCTGACTAGTGTCTGTAAAGACAAATGAGTATAGCGGTAGTATTATAATACCAATAGCTAGAACAATACCAATATTAATTACTAATGCCAAGCCAAATGTTAAACAAGACATGATTACTGTTTTGAAAAAATTTCGATAAATTAATGTTACGGCATGAATAACAGCCGTTCCTAAGTGTTCATTTTTTAGTACAATATAGCCGGTTGCATAACGAGTAATAAATGATAGTAGTAATATCACTGGAAAAATCACGCTTAAACATAACCAAGTAGGTAATAGTAGATTACTTAATAATGCACTGGAAATTAACAAATATACGCTTATATTTAACACAAATAGTGTCCAGCCATGGCGGTGGCCGTTATGAAACAACGTAACAAAATTAGCTGGTTTTGTAGCTGAAAATAAAGTGCCTTGTGATACCGAAACAACATAAAGCACAATAAACCAAGCCAGCACAATTAAGGGGATAGTTAAGAGTGTTACCTGTTGATTAGCGATAACTTGTTCGGCTACTTGATACCAATTTTGTTGTGACCAAAACATTAAATTAATAATACCGGTTTGTTGTTGCATGGCGTCGCTATAACGCAAAAAACGGTCTAATTCGCCGCCATTACCAATTAAAATGGCAGCGAATAAACCAAAAATCCAGAGCACAGGCTGATGAATGACTATTTTCCAGCTGGCTTTTAAAATACTCTGAAACATAGTTTTCATAATAATTGGTGTTTTATTGTGTTTTAGCTCCACCCATGAGTTGTTCAAATTCAGCTCGTTCTAATGTTTCTTTAGCTATTAATGTAGTGGCAATAGCTTCTAGTAAAACAGGCTGTTCTTTAATAATGGTTTTGGCGCGAGCGTGAGCAGTTTGAACTAATTTAGTAACAGCTAAATCAATTTTTTTAGCGGTATCATCGGAGTAGTCTCGTTGTTCAGAAATTTCTCGGCCTAAAAATACCATTTCTTCACGTTTACCAAATGTGCGCGGGCCTAATTCTTCACTCATACCGTATTGTGTAACAATTTGACGCGCTAATTTAGTAGCTTTCTCTAAATCGTTACTGGCACCGGTAGTAATTTCATGAAAAATTTCTTCTTCAGCTACTCTACCACCTAACATCACGGCTAAATCGGCTAAAAATTCACTGCGGGTATGTAAATGTTTATCGTGTTCCGGTAGTTTTAAAGTAAAACCACCCATGCGGCCACGTGAGACAATGGAAATTTTATGCACCGGGTCAGCCGCAGCCGAAAAATGGGCTACTAAAGCATGGCCGCCTTCATGGTATGCAGTAATTCGTTTTTCTTGTTCATCCATTACAGCTGATTTACGTTCAGGCCCAAGCATTACTTTATCCAGAGCAAATATACAATCGGCCATGGAGATTTCTTTCTTATTGTTACGAGCCGCTAAAATAGCCGCTTCGTTTAATACATTGGCTAAATCGGCACCGGAAAAACCAGGAGTGCGTTGAGCTAGTACAATTAAACTTACATCTTTGGCCAAAGGTTTTTTAGCAGAATGTACAGCTAATATGTCTTGGCGTTCTTTAATATCTGGTAAATCTAATGTTACATGACGATCAAAGCGACCAGGGCGTAACAACGCTGGATCTAACACGTCTGGTCGGTTAGTGGCGGCAATTACAATTACTTTAGTATCGTTATCAAAACCATCCATTTCTACTAAGATTTGGTTTAAGGTTTGTTCGCGTTCATCGTGTGAGCCACCTAAACCAGCGCCGCGTTGTCTACCAACGGCATCAATTTCATCCACAAATACAATAGCGGGAGCTTGTTGTTTGGCCT
>Ga0172379_10006496_pt1 | contig 15613 bp, 13 predicted proteins | sample GrowelOW334metaG_FD_119756 | JGI IMG/M metagenome (GOLD analysis project Ga0172379, IMG submission 119756) | Groundwater microbial communities from an aquifer near a municipal landfill in Southern Ontario, Canada - Groundwater well OW334 metaG | ecosystem: Environmental > Aquatic > Deep... | reverse complement strand
TACTATTAGAAAAGATTTCTCCACTCACTTTGTTCAGTCGAAATGACAACCGAATAGGATCGCTAATCTATGCTTTTTATTTTTGCCACAATCTCATTTTTTATTTTTTGTTTGAAGGATTTGCAAAAAGCCTTGTTTTTTGTTTTGTTGGCGACACCGTTATATCTTTGGCGGGCAAAATTTTTTGGTTTGCCGACAACTTTTTTGGAAATAATGGTTTTGTTTTGTTTTGTTTCTTGGTTGTGGAAAAAAGTCAAACAAAAAGAAAAAATAGAAATAAAAAAAGTTTTTGGCAATTATTTTTTCCCCGTCATGTCGTTGTTGTTATTTTCTTTTTTGGCGATTTTTTTTAGTGATGAAAAAGTCTCGGCGCTGGGAATTTGGCGTGCTTATTTTTTGGAGCCGATTATTTTTATTTTTATTTTTCTCGAGGTTTTTAAAAAGGAAAATATTTTAGCAAAAGTTATTTTAACTTTGGGTTATTCTTCTTTGTTTGTTTCCATTCCGGCGATTGTGCAAAAGTTTACCGGCTGGGGAATTGAGAATACTTTTTGGCGAGACGAAGCAACCAGGCGCGTGGTCAGTTGGTATGGTTTTCCTAATGCGGTGGGTCTTTTTTTGGCGCCGATTGCGGTTATTTACTTTGGTAATTTGGTGAATTTGTTGTTTGAAAAAGTAAAAAATTGGCGAGCAATAACTTTTTCTATTGGGGTTTTGTTTTCTTCGTTATTGGCGATTATTTTTGCGCAAAGTGAAGGCGCGGCGATTGGTGTGGCAGCCGGTTGCCTGCTTTATTCGGTTGTTTTTATTCTCGGATTAAAGCCTGCCCGCCGTAGTTGTTCCAATGAAGGCGGGTCCGAGGAAACTTGGTTGAAAAAAATAAAAATAATAATGGCTATTTTACCGATTATTTTTGCAGCTTTTATTTTCTCTGTCCCGCAAACTAGAAATTATCTAATTGAAAAATCAACTCTTTCTGATCGCTCTGGACAAATTAGAAAGCAGATGTGGTTGGAAACTTGGCAAATGTTAAAAGACGGGCGAATTTTGGCCGGTGCCGGGTTGGATAATTATCAAACAGCAATAAAAAAATATCATGCCGAAGGAATTTGGCTTGACAAAGATCAGCCTGATTTTAAAAACAAAGTGACGAATGATGAAAAGTTTCGGATTGAACATTGGCAACCGCTGGAAATTTACAAATATCCGCATAATATAATTTTGAATTTTTGGAGTGAGATTGGTTTGTTGGGGTCGGTGTCTTTTTTGTTGATAATTTTTATCTTTTTTTATAATTATTTTAACGCGGGAAAAGAAAACAAAAAAACAAGATTGATCTTGTTGTCCGCGGTCATCGCGATTTTGATTCATGGTCTGGTTGATGTCCCGTATTTGAAAAATGACTTGGCTCTGTTGTTTTTTGTTTTTATTTTTTTGAATAAAAACTCTTTCTGAATGGTAATTAAAAAACACCGACAAAGGTTTTTGGCGGTGTTTTTGTTTTTTGTCAGAAGCGCAAGTTTTTTAAGCTTATTCCCAATAAGCAAAGGGATTGTTGGATTCCGGATAATTTTGTTTTATCCATTGGGAGGCTTCTTTTTCTATCTTTTCCATTTTTGAAAAGTTGTCTTCTCCTGATTTAATCGTTGCTATCGTGGATTTGTGGATCGGGATGGTTTGTTCTTTGAAAACTTGATAACAACAGGGGTATCCAGCAGTAAATTCCTCATCGGAGCGCGGGACTGTGTCCTCGCAAAAGATAATTGAGTGGAGGAAGACGGCTATCAAATGGCCATTTTCAAAATAGAAGTTGCCACGATGCCGATTTTTTTCATCAAAAAATCGGTCGGTTTCTTTGGCTTCATCCGTTTGGCGCGTCCATGTTGGCGGAAAGGTGATTTCGGTTAGTAAATTATCGATTTTTTCTCCAACGGTAAATCCGAGTTTTTCCATCTCTTTTTGGCGATTAGGATCACGAAAGAAACACACAACCACAGCTTTGAGCATTTTTGCCTCCTACCGGTTGTTCAGCTCAATGATTTTTGGGCTGAGGGTCGATTAAAAGAACTTGCTATGATGTTAGCAGTTTTTTTATTCTTGTCAATTCCTTTTGGTAAAATATTTTTTTGATAAATTGTCCGTTTTTTGCTAAAATATTAATATAGGGTAAGACAAAATAAAGATGATTGTTGTTTGTTAAAATAATTTTTATAGAATATTTATGAATGAAAAATTTAAACTTTCAGGGAGGGAAAGAGCTCGTCAAGTTGAGGATGGGGCGCAGGAGTTTTTTGAAAAAGAGCAAGAACTGGCGAGACAGCAGGAGGAGGAGGCAAAAGAAAAGTTGCGAGAGGCTGTGGGTTCTTTTATTTTAGAAAAGCGGGATGTTTTTGTTCCTATTTTTGCCTTTGATAATGGAGAGAGCGTGGATGTGTTTATAGAGCTTGGTTTGTCAGATGATGATGTTAGATTATTGAACCCCAATTATTATATTGCTTTTGATGATTTGTGGGGAAGGAAACACGCCAGAGTTAATGACCGTGGGGTAGAGGCTCCGTATGATTCCGTGCGTTTAGATAGTGCTGACTTGACGGCCTTATTGTTTTTGAAGTCATCTTTTGCAAAAGATAACGGTGGGCTCAAGGATTTTGAGGTGATTTGTAAATATTTGAAGGAGGTTAGAATAAAAGTAGAGACCCTCGGAAAGCAATCTTTTAATGCTGAGATTGCGAGTTATAATAAAGAGGTAGAGGAAAGATTCGCGGCGAGTCAACCCGTAGAAAACTTTGGAGAGGATGACGAGATGGACTGGGTGGATCGACAAAGAGATTATCAAGAGGTGGTATATGACAAAATGCATTGTTTTTGTGATGATCTCAACAAAAGCCCAAAAAGTATGGCGATAGTTTTGCGCGCTTGGCCGATGAAGTTCGACTCCGAATATGATCGGATTTCTTCAGGAGGAGATGTTTTTGATCGTCAAGAATATCTGTTGAGCAAGTATCATTTTTTAAGCGAAGACCCAGTGAGAGATTATGATGAGTTTGATTATCGTTTTGAACGGTTGGATTTATTTAGAGAGCCGACTTTAGCAGAAAAAAAGGACACGACAGTGGAGTTTGTTTTTGTTGATGAACGGCCAGTTGTTTCCTTGTATCCAATTGATGTCGAGACCGAGAAAGAAGAAACAAAAATGCAGATGAAAGAGTTTTTGGCTAAGCGATTAGTAGAAAAGAAAGACAGCCAGTACAGAGATGTTTTTTCTTTAATATATAGTCGGTCTTGGTTGCGTGGTTGTTGTGATGAGAATTCTTGTGCGTATGAGTATATAGAAGCGTTGGGAGTTGATAACGCAAAGGCAATCCTTCTTGATGTTGCGGATGGACTGGCAAGATCGTTTATTCTAGGAGCAGAAAAATTTGCTCAAATAGGAGTCGATTTTCGCAAAATGACGCCACAAGAGATCAAATGGTTTTTTTCAAAGTATTCGGAGATAGCAGAATCCGGGATTTTGGATCATTTGATTGTTGGTGAAAAGAATAAGAAGAAAAGAGCAAAACAAAAAAAGCAGGATGATGGGGATGAGTTTTTTTATGAAAAGGACAAAACGAAAAACTTGTTATATCGGGGGGATGTTATAAAATTTTTCATGGAAGAAATTTTAAAAGGACAATCACCGGGTGTTGAGTGGAACAATTTAAATAAAATAATTAAAAACAAACAAAATTATTCATTGTTGAATCCGGAAAGTTTTGGATTAACGGAGTCCGAAGCGGTCGAGCTTTTTTGTCAAAATAGAGAGTTGGTAATTAAAATTATCAACGAATATTTTTCGTATGGCGAGGGCAGTTCTGTAGAAAGAAAATTGAGTGTTTTTGGTCCACTTTTGAAAATAATGAAAAAAAAGATTGATTTGCGTGGTTATTATCTGGCAAAAGACCCCAAAAAATATTTAGAGGAAATTTTAAACAGTGAAAATAGTGAAGGCTTGAGTTTTGCCACCAAGGATTGGCCGGAGGAATGGAAGCGGGTTGTGTCGGCAGAAGAACGGCTTTTATATTATGAAGGGATAAATGTGAAAGAACGACAAGGCTTCGTGGGAATAAGACAGTATGCGGAATGGCGAAGCAGGCAGGATGATGAACGATGGAGCAACGTATTTATGTCTCCAGCAAAAGACAAAGGAGATTTTGATTTTCGATTTTGTCTTTGCTCCCAAACAGAAGAAGTTCAAGAATGGTATAGAGGTGCTACGGACTATGTTGGCGCAAATGTAATGAAGCGGTACATTTCAAGATTTTTTGTTTTTCAAGAGGAGACTGGCGAGTTTGAGTCTTTGCATGATGTTCTTTTGTGGACTCAGATGAAAGAAAAACTACCAAAAGAGGATTTAAAAGCACTTATTTTGAGTTTGGAAACAGAACAGGACAATAGAACTTTTACTGATTTGTTGTTGAGGTATAGTTCGAGAGATGATGTCTTGGCAACAACAGGGCCAATACAGTCTTTAAGAGAGTTACAAAAAAGAGTTTTTTCGATAGAGGGAGGTTTTGATGTTAATAGTGTGCCTGCAAAAATGTTGACAGTTTTGTCAGCTCCGGGGTTTAACGTCGGGATTTTGCGTACTTTTTTGGGCCAAGAAAAATTCAAAGAATTGCAGGACGGAATCCTTGATTTAACTCAACCTTTTTCACCACATAAAAGAACTTTTGTCGGCTGTGATTTGTCTGAGGTTATCAAAGAAAGCCTTGGTTCAAGAAAAGAAAAAATCATCGGCAAGGCCAAGGATCCAAACTTGTTGTTTCATGAATTAAATCTTTTGATTAAGGGTCGGAAGAATGGTGAAAGAAACATGGCTGTCGCTGATTTGTTTGTCTCTGTTCCGGTTGATTTGGAGGAAAAAATTATTGAGTTGTTACATCAGCAGAAAATTGATGTTGGGCCGTCGTTGGTCGCCCAAGTTCATGCCAAATCAGATCCGGAAGGATGGGTGTGTGGAAACTATACGGACTGTTGTATGCCTTTTGGTACATGGAGAAATGATGATTATATGTTTAATCAGGGGACACAATATTTTACAATTAAATATAAAGGAAGAATTGTTGCTCAATCCGTAATTGTTGATTCTCGAGATAGAACAGATGATTCCGATGTTGTGATTTTGGATAATATTGAGGTCGCCAATAATTATAAGCATTTGTCACCGTTGTTGGCTAGAATTTATCAAGTGTTTTGGTCTCAATATACTGATTTGCCGGTCAAGGTTGGTACGGGGTATTCTGATTTGGTTCCGCCCGGTGGCAAATTGGAAGATAATCAGTATTCTCCAAAGATAGGGTTAAAATATTCGGATGCCAAGGGTTCAATGATTTATGATTTGCCAAAAATTTTTGGGGTTGAGCCTTTGTCGCAAGCTATAACAACAGCCAGTCTGGGTGATCGTGATGTAGATATAATTGCCAAAATGGAAGAGGATGTTTATTTAAAAAAAATGGTTCAGGGCAAAGCGGTGATTGCTGACATTTTAAAAAGACAACGAGAATTGGAAGTTCCCGGAGCCGCCTCCAGTTTTGTGGTTAGATTTGGCAAGGAGTTAGCCGGTTATTTGTTGATGCTTCCGGAAGACTCAGAGGTTTCTCCTGGTAGCAATGCAATTCATATTCACGACATGGCAATTTTGCCAAAATTTCAGGGCAAAAAAATTGCCAAAAAAATGATGGAACAGATTTTTTCCGTCGCCGTTGCTTATGACTTGCCAATTGAAGCAGAGGCTAGAGAAAGTACCTCGTATGCAATGTTAATGAACGAGCGTAATCAAAAATGGATGACAGAAAAAGGGTTTGTGATGACACATAATGAAAAATTGGAGAAGTATTTAGGAGGAGAGAATTTTTATTTGGTCAGATTTGAAAAGAAAAAATAATTTTTTCGTAAAAAAACCGCTGTTTTATATTGGCGGTTTTTTGTTTGTTTAATTGAAAGAAATATGACTTGAAAATTTACATTGGTTGAGGTATTATTAATACTGCGAACGCTATTAGTGCTACGAAATTTAAAAAATTACAAAAAATTTAAATGTGGAGGCGTGGCTGAGTGGTTGAAGGCACCGCATTCGAAACGCGGCATACCCAAAAGGTATCAGGGGTTCAAATCCTCTCGCCTCCGCCAAAAAAAGAAGCAAAAGCTTCTTTTTTTGTGCAGGAAAGAAACAACCAAATAGTTTTGGTTGTGTGAGGATTTGAACAGCGGAGCGATGTTTCGTGAATAATATGATGAACGAAACAGCGAGCTGGTGGCCAGGCCGAGAAGTCGGAAGACGACGAGAGCCGAGGCCAAATCCTCTCGCCTCCGCCAAAAATCCAGTGAAAACTTTTGCCGGTTGACAGAACTAATAATCAATGCTATACTTATAACCGACTTAAACAAAACGGGCCAATTGCTCTTTTGAGTGATTGGTTTTTAAATTCTAAAAATTTGTTTATTTAAATTTACTTCATTTCGCCTTTTATCCAAAATTTTTCGTTTTCTCATTTTGTCAGAATTTTTTCGACAGAGCAGAATACAATTGGAACCATTCGGCGGTTTGGAAGTTAGAGAAAATTTATGAAAAATGAAAAAACAATCGCGTCGTTTGACGATTGCGGTTTGCGTCCGGCTTTGCTTGACGCTTTGAAAAAAATGTTTCCCGGTCCAACGCCGATTCAACATCGTGTTATTCCGATTGCCAATGAAGGCAAGGATGTTGTTGGAATCGCGCAAACCGGAACCGGCAAAACGTTAGCTTTTGGTGCTCCGATGATGCAAATTTTGGCCGAAAAAGGCGGACAAGGTTTAGTTCTGGTTCCAACTCGTGAATTGGCCATACAGGTCGAAGAAATGTTGATCAAAGTTGGTCGTTCTTTTGGTTTGCGCTTGTCGTTGATTATCGGTGGTGCGTCCATGAATTTGCAGATTAAATCTTTGCAAAGAAATCCGCATATTATTGTCGCTACTCCGGGGCGCTTGAATGATCTCATGAAACAAAAGAAAATTGATTTGAAAAATATCAAAATCGTGGTTCTTGATGAAGCTGATCGCATGCTGGATATTGGTTTTATGCCTCAGATCAAAGAAATTTTGTCGCATGCGCCAAGCGAAAGACAGACTATGCTTTTTTCTGCAACTATGCCGGCTGGAATTGCGGAAATTGCCAAGCAGTTCATGAAACAACCATTACGAATTGAAGTGGCACCACCGGGAACAGCGGCTGAAAAAGTTGAGCAGACTGTTTATTTTGTAGAAAGTGAAAAAAAGAAGGCTTTGTTAAAAAAATTATTGGAAGAAAATAAAGGCACAGTGCTTATTTTTACCAGAACAAAATTCGGAGCCAAAAAATTGACCATGGATTTGTTAAAATTAAGTCACTCGGCGGTAGAAATTCATTCTGATCGTACTTTGGCTCAACGCAAAGATGCTTTGTCCGGATTCAAAAATGGGAAGTATCGTGTTTTGGTGGCGACGGATGTCGCGGCCAGAGGAATTGATGTTAAGGATATTTCTTTGGTGATTAATTTTGATGTGCCGGATAATTTGGATGATTATGTTCATCGTATCGGTCGAACCGGACGAGCCGGTGAAAAGGGGCTAGCCATTACTTTTGCTAGACCGGACCAAAAAAGAGATATTTCCGATATTGAAAAATTGGTGCGCAAACAGATTCCAATTGTTTCGATGCCAGAGGATCTTTGTCCAGATGATTTTTCCAAATTTTATTTGCGTAATGAAAAACCGTCAGGTAGGGCCGGTTTTGCAGGGAGACGAAACGGTTTTCAACGTCGATCCAAATTTCCAAAAGCACAGGGACGAATGGAGCAAAAGAGAAAACCAAAAGAAAAAAGTTATTTTGCTTGGTAAAAATAAAAAAGACGGTTGAAAAGCCGTTTTTTTGTTTTTGTAAAAAGTGGTATAATGTTTTTGATAGATAAATTTAACAAAAAATATGGAAAAACTAAAAACAGAAAAACCAAAAACAGAAAAAACAAGAACAGCTCAAGAAATTCTTGAGGCAGCAAAAAAGGCGCAAGTTGAAGCAACAGCCAAAAAGAGGGAGCGTGTTTCTGTCAAAAAAGGGTGGCAAGATTCCGAAAGACAAAATGACAAAAAGATTACTTTGGAAATTAACAAAATTTTGGGTGAAAAAAATGAAATACAGGAAGTCTATGAAGCTTGGAAAAGAGAAGTTGAGGATTATCGTGCCAAGAAGATTCAATTGGTGCCTGAATTCATGCAAGCGGGCAAAGAATTATTGGCAAAGTTGACCGGTTTGGAGGGCAAACTAAAAGAATTAAAAAATAAATATAGCAAACCACAAGAGGATCAAGAAGTCCTTGATTTGGCGCGCGAAGATGCGGAAAAAGAGAACGTTGTTTTTGACAATAACAAAAAGGAAGAACAGCAAAGAAGAGAGTCCGAACTCTTGGCAGAAAAAAGGAAAGCTGAATGGGAGGATGAGTATTTCTCAAAGATCGCTGAGTTTCAACGGCGGATAGTTTCGTTACAAGAAAACAGAAATAAAAACTTCCAAGAGAGAAGAGAGGCAACGGCAACGTTGGAAGAGGTTGAGAAAGCTTTAAGGGCTGTTTTTCAAGAAATTGAACTTTTATTTTCGATAGATGATGAAGATCGAAGAACAAAAATAGATGAATTTTTAAAAGAAAAGGAGGCCAGTTTGGTTATTCTTGAAAAGTTCCGCGCGAATTTGAAGACTCCTCGCTATGTAATTAATCATTTGTCTGAAGACCCGAAGTATAGTTATTCGGTAAAAGAATATGAACAGGACTGGCGCACGCTTATTAAGTTAGTACCTGATGTTTCATTTTGGCAAAAGGCGTACAAGAATGATTTGGCCAAGATTGGAAATTTGATGCAAAAAAATTTTAAGTTATTGTTGCGGGCAGAGGAGCTGAACGAGTTTCTTAAGAGCGACAGGATGGGCGAGTATCTTCGTACAGAAAGAGACAATATATTATGGGATATAAAATATTATTCTAATCCGAGTCAAGAAATCGCTCAATCAAGTCGCTTTGCGGAAGTGGTAGGTTTTCTTAAGCAAATGGCGTTGGAGCTGGAGGAGAGAGAAGAAATAAGAAAACGTGACATAGAAAGAGCACGTGAGATAGAAGAAAGAAAGAACCGTGATAGAGAAGCAATAAAAAAACGTGAGATGGGCGGTCTCTGGCGTTGAGCAAAAAAGAGAAATTAAGCTTGGGACTAGAATGTAGGCTTGTACCATTGACAAAGGTTTAATTAGCTGGTATTATACAGGGTTGTTCTTTGACGGTGTTTTTTAGGTTAAGGAGGATCGGAATGAAAAAAGGGGCATTATTTGGTTATCTTGGTTATCGATTTTATGTATTTTTGTTTTTATTTGCGGTGATTCTTTTGTTTGGAGCTTTGTCCAGAGACTTTGTCAATCTGTTTTATTTTCTTGAGTTTTCGCCCATGTATGCCTTTTGGCAACTGCAACAGATAAATGTGCATGTTGATGATTTCTGTCTTTTTGGTGTTCTGGCTCTTCTTTCGATTGCTATTATTAATGAATGTGTTGCCAGGTCGGTTTTTATTGAGGATGCGTGTGGTTGGCTGATAAAGGTTGATTCTAACGGCAAAGTGCTTGATGTCGGGAGAAGCCATTTTTTGTGCAAGGGGCAAAAGGTGCATAAGTTTTATTTTTGTCGAGAACCCGGCAGAGTTCTCAGCTTCGCACGGGCAACTTTTGGCAATCGAGAAGAGTACGGGCAGGTTCAAATGATAGTTAGTGCCGAATTCAAAATACCAAAAGATATCTCATGGCAAACAGTTTATGAGCGGTTGATTTGTGAGTACAAGATGGATTCTTTTGAGAAATATTTTTCTTGGATTCTGGAACGGGCGATTCGCGCGTCATATTCCAAGAAGGGTTTCTATGACTGTTTTCATGGAGAGATAGACAAAGAGGCCTTTGAGGATAGATGGAAGAGGGTTTTTTCTGTTTGTCTTCCTTCCGAACTAAAGATGCTAGTGGAAGAAGGTTCGGAGTATCGTTTTGCGTTTTTCTATTGGAGAAAGAATTTGTAGCTATACTGACCGAGAACAAAAGTTCTCGGTTTTTTGTTTGACGAAAAGATGTCGTTATTTGGGCAACAGCGTTGTCTTGACTTTATTTGTCTTGACTTTATTTTTAATTACTGTAAAATAAAGTTTCTTTGACAATTTGTTAAAGTTTGAATCTTTTGGGCAAAACAGTATTTGTAGGGTAAGTTTTTTTTGTTATTTGAATGATTGTTTTTGAACCAATTACGACGGAGGAAAAGATGGATAGAGTAATGATGTTTTTATTTCCGATGATCTGTTTTTTGGGATTATTTTTGCTGGGAAAGTGTTACGAAAAATTTTTTATAATGAAAAAATGTAAGGAAAAAATTCGTAGCATAGCCTGGGTAAATAGAAATAAAGTAAAAGCGTATTTAATCGCCATGCCACTGTTTGTTATTTCTGGCCCTGCAATTGAAGAATTAATTTTTCGGGCGCCGTTGTTAATCTTCTTTGATGAAATTAGCACTAATGCCTGGTGGGCGATTATTTTTTCTGGTGCCATTTTTGCTTTATTGCACTATTTTAATAATAAAGTTTCTTTTTCTGATTTGGTTATGAGACAAAATGACGATAATGTTCAATCTGACAATATGTTGAATGAAATTAAAAGAGTGGGAAATGAAATGAGTAGGTGGGATTTTTTTGGCAGAAAGGTATTCCCTGTGGTTGTCGCTTTTTCTCTTGGTGTTTTAATTGCCTATTTGGGTATTGCCTATCAATCGCTTTGGCTGTGTTTGTTGGTTCATGGCGCTTGGAATCTGATTATGCCAACTGTTTTGCCAATTCTGCTATTAATTGTTTGGATTGTGGCCTTGGTGCCGTGTGCATTGGTAGTGCGAGTCGCGCGTTTTTTTAAAAAGAGGATATTTAGAAAAAAGAAATACCGATTTTTTGAAATGACTATTTAAATGAGGTTGTTATGGAAAAAATGATTATTCCGGACAAGACTTTGACATGGTGGCAAAAAGTGCTATTAAGTTTGGAATCATTCGCTTTCATTAGTGCAGGAATTATGTTTGTGGGTGTTTTGGGAATTTGTTTTTTCGCCTATATTGATGTTCTTATTAGTGTAGCGGTTCTTTTTTTAGGTGGTTTTTTATTAATTATTTGTATTTTAATTATAGACACCTTAGAAAAGAAAGGAATTTTGACAACACGTAGAGATTCGGCCTGTTTGATAAAAGTTGACGTTGCTGGAAAAGTGATAGCTGTCGGACAAAAACATTATGTGCCAAAAGGCTCAGCGTGTTTTCCTTTTTATCCCAATATTTCGTTATCTTTTGGCCATGATTTGGCAACAAAAGAAACTATCGTTCGGGCTAAGGAAAGCGGGGGTGTTTTTTTAGAATATAATAACTGTGAAGAAACGGTTGATATAACTATTTTTGGGAAATTCACTTTGATGGATATTAGCTGGCAGATGATTGTTGATCATATTTGCAAACAGAAACAGGACTCTTTTGAGAGTTTTTTCGGACGTCAATTAATGTGTGCTTTTCAACATTTGACGCCTGACAAGTATGAAGATTATTTTCGTAAGTATTTGCGACAGGAAATCGGCAGAGAAGAGTTTGAAGCCAAAATTAAGAAAATTTTTGTTTTTCCTGTTTGGCCGATGGAACTTTTAAAAAAGCATCCAAGTTATGAGTTTTCTTTTTCCTATCATTCAGTACCGAATGAATAATATTCACCGAGAACAAAAGTTCTCGGTTTTTTGTTTGACGAAAAGATGAAATGTTTATAAAATTAACATAGTTTATGCTCAATCAAATAAAAATCAATGAGAAAGTTTTTCCATTGATTATAAAAATAAAACCGCACAGTCGACGAATTTCATTAAAAGTCAGTCGACAAAAAGAAATTGTCATTACCAAGCCGGCTTTGTTGTCTTTTGGTGTTGTTGAAGATTTTGTCGAAAAAAACAAGGATTGGTTGTGTCGTCAGTTGCAAAAAATTGAAAGCAAAAAAGAAATTTTTATTGATCGGGAAGAGTTTTTAAAAAACAAAGATGATTTTTTTGATTTAATTACGGATAAGGTTTTTTATTTTTCAAAAATTTTGCAGGTTCAACCTCAGAAAATAAAAATCAGATTGGGTCGTTCGCGTTGGGGGTCTTGTTCCAGAAAGGGGATTTTGAATTTTAATTTTCGTTTATCAAAACTGTCAGAAGAAATTATTGATTATGTTGTGGTACACGAGCTTTGTCATTTGCGGGAGTTTAATCATTCCAAAAAGTTTTGGGATTTGGTACAATCGGTAATGATAGACTATTCAGAAAGAAGAAAAAAATTAAAAAATTATTGGTGATTTTTGTGTTTATTGAACAAAAAATTTCAGCATTGCCAAAAGTTAATGAACAAGACAAAAAGGACCCCGTTGATTTGTCGCCAATCGGCGTTAGGAATTGGTTTGTTGGCCAGAATTTGCCGAGACCGCCATACGAGGCGTCTTTTCGATTGAGTTTGTTGTCTCAATCCGGAGGTCAAGAGAAACCCCATTTTTTTGATGCTTGTGAAATAAGCGAAATCATGGACAAAATGTGGGAAAAAGACAAAGATTTTGCCCAAAGAATGAAATATTCGGCTTTGTTGCATGACATTGGCAAGGCCGGGCCTGTTCTGGCGACGGCAGAGGAACAAAAGGCTTTTGTTGGTTTGTTTAATTTGGTTTTTGACAAAAAAGAATATAACAACATTCCTCCCAGAGATTTGACTATCAAAAAAGCCTTGGCGATCAAGGTGGCCGAAGGTGTGTTGAAGCATTCCCAAGCTGTTTTTATTTTAAAAAAAATCAATGAGTCCGCTGGCAAAAGTGATTTGAATATTAATGAGAACAGCAGAATGGCTGATTTTTGGTCAGCGCATGTTTTTTGGTCGGTTGAGTTACTGGATTTTTTAAAAATTGATGAAACTGTGGTGGAAATTGTTTCAGGGCATCATTTTTTGGATGGTTATGGACCAGACAAAAAGCAAGAGGTTCTAATTGATCAAGGCAAAGCCAGTTTAATTGTGGCCGATCAATATCAAGCTTTGCGCAGACGGGGAAAGTTATCGCACGAAAAAGCTGTGGAAATTTTAACCAAAAAAGTGGAAAATAAATTGGCGAACGATTTACAAAACAGGGAGCTGTTTCTTGCTTGTGTGCAAAAATTGGCAAAAGTAAAAAATATGATAAATTAAAAAAGACCTCGCGCAGAGGTCTTTTTTAATTTTAATTTATTGTTTTTCTGGTTCAGTTGGGTTAACCGTTATTTCTTCGACCGGAGCGGTTTCTTTGAAAAGATTTTGCGGGTCAAAGTTGCTGATTTCCGTTTTGTCGTTCAGTAAAATTATTTTTGATCCGCCGTCTGGCAACTTGATGGTAATTGTTTGTTCTTCGATTTTTAAAATTTCACCAACCAAATTTTGCGCTCGGCCGAGCATCATGCCTTTGCCGGCGCCTTTTTGTCCGGTAAATTCTTTTCTTTCAAAATCGTTTTGGTCGCGTGGGGGAAAATTCTCTTTTTCATTCTTTTGTTTTTCTTGGGGCAGAAGAACTTCCGGATTATCATGTTTGGCTGTTTTCATGGTTTCGATTAAATCGCCGAGGATAAGTTTTTCCGCATTGACAGATCCGTCGGAATTAATTGGTCCAAAAACAGTTACCTTGTCATTGAGTTTTAAATCAGCCAAAGCAATTTTTTGTAAATTTAAATTTTCAAACATTTTGTTAAAACCTTGACCGTTTTGACCGCGGTTGATTTGTTCAGGGTTTTTTAAATTTTGCCTATTGCCGTTGGTTTTGACGCAACCGGCGAGAATTAAAGATACCGGAACAAGGAGTAATAGAGCGAGTGTTTTTTTCATATTGTTTTTTGTTGGGGCACAATGCATTGTGCCCGTACGATTATTCATAGCGAAGAGCTTCGATTGGGTTCATTTTGGCCGCTCTGGTGGCCGGATAAAAACCAAAAACAATACCGATTATCGCCGAGATGCCAAAAGAAAAAAGGATTGACCACGTTGTCACATAGGTGGTTAAATCACCAAAATGGCTGATAATTTTTGAAGTAAGCGTGCCGATAATAATGCCGATTATTCCTCCGACAAAAGTAAGCGTGATTGATTCCGCCAAGAACTGTCGGCTGATGTCGCTGTTTTTGGCGCCAAGAGATTTGCGCAAGCCGATTTCGCGAGTTCGTTCGGTGACGGAAGTCAGCATCATATTCATAATACCGATTCCTCCGACAATTAGAGAAATGCCGGCAATGGCACCCAAGAGCAAAGTCATTGTCCCTGCTACGTTGGACATGGCACTTAACATATCGGCTTGATTCATGATGGAAAAATCGGCCATGGTTTCATCAACGATGCGGTGTCTTTCCAAAAGTAGAAGTTGAATTTCATTTTGAGCAAGAGTCATGTTTTCTTGTTTGTCCACTTCAATACTAATGTTGCTTACTTTGTCATTTCCCGAGAGATATTTTTGCGCTGTGGTTATGGGAATATAAACCAGATCATCGGAACTGCCCATGCCGGTTCCGCCTTTGGCTTCGGTGACACCAATAACGGTGTATTCTTGTCCGTTTAATTTTATTTTTATTCCGGTCGGATCAAAATCCTCGCCGAACAAAGTATTGCGAGTGGTTGGTCCGAAGACAACCACTTTGGCATAGCCGGTTATTTGTTGCGTGTTGAACAAGGTGCCTATTTCGGCAGTGATATTTTTTATAGTGAAATAGTTTTCATCGACGCCGTAGATTGAAGTATTGGTGTTTTGACCTTTGTAAAGAATTTGTTTGCGACTGCTTACCGTTGGCGCTACGGCGTTGACATTTTCAATGGAATTTTTGATCGCGTCGGAGTCTTCGATTGTTAAAGTTGTGGCCGAGCCCATTCCTCCGCGTACTAAATTGCCGGCCTGTTTTTGGTTCCCCGGCGTAACGACCAATAGATTTGTGCCGAGTGATTGAATGCTACTGGAAATATTTTGGGTGGCTCCTTGTCCTACCGAAATCATGGCAATAACCGAAGCAATGCCAATAACAATTCCCAATATTGTTAGCAGAGAACGGGATTTGTTGGCTTTGAGAGAAAGAATGATTTCTTCGCCAAGATCTGTTATTAACATATTTAGAATTATCCCGAAGGGATGCCTTCGGCAAGAATTTAGAATGAGGAATTGAGAATTAAGAATGAGGAAAAATGAACAGCAAACAGGGAACAAATGTTATAATCTAAAATTCATAATTTTGAATTTTAAATTCTGAATTTTATAGTTTTTTGTCTGAAACAACCTTGCCATCTTTTATTTCAATAATGCGGTCGGTTTTTTCGGCAATTGATTTGTCGTGGGTGATAATGATGACGGTTTGGCCGGTTTCGCGATTGAGTTTGTGAAAAGTTTCCAAGACAATTTCGCCGGTTCGAGAATCAAGATTTCCCGTTGGTTCATCGGCCAGAATAATTTCCGGTGAGTTGACTAACGCGCGGGCAATGGCCACGCGTTGTTTTTGTCCGCC
>Ga0172379_10006495_pt1 | contig 15621 bp, 21 predicted proteins | sample GrowelOW334metaG_FD_119756 | JGI IMG/M metagenome (GOLD analysis project Ga0172379, IMG submission 119756) | Groundwater microbial communities from an aquifer near a municipal landfill in Southern Ontario, Canada - Groundwater well OW334 metaG | ecosystem: Environmental > Aquatic > Deep... | reverse complement strand
TGAAGTGGCAAATGATGTTTGATAAAGTGGCTAAGACAGGGGATACGAAAGAAAAGATTGTGAGTAAATTTGCCGGACTAGAAACATATTTAGGGAGAATGAAGAGTAGAGTCGAATCGGGTTTTATAACTCTTTCTAGAGGAGAAAGGTGGGGATTCAAGGTCAAAACAATTTTCAGGTTACCGGGTAAAGATATTATTGCAGAGGGAAGAAGTAGAACTCTACTGTCGGCAATTGATGAAGCATATGCAAAGACTAGCAGGGCAGTGAAGAACTATTTGGAAAAAATTAAAGGTAAGAGAGGAGGTAAGCAATGACACTGCAATTAATTTATGCGTGGGCGAAAAAGATACATAGGTTGGCGATGTGGTTTGCCATTTTGCTGGGGGTACCGCTAGCGCTTACGGGAGTCATGATGGAGAGTGAGTCACTGTCTTTATGGTCAGCCGGCATGGACTGGGGGTATAAAGTGCGAGAACTGCATAGACTAGTGAGTACTAAGTTTGCTTTGGTTCTGGCGATCATGATGATCACGGGGCTCCTCATGTGGGCAATCCCAAGGATACTAAGTAAGAGAGCTCAAAGTAAGCTATCATAGAGCTATGAGTAAGAGCGATTGTCTGGCTAGATTAACTAATTCTCACGGGAAAATAACGATTGCGGCGCTGGACCATAGGGGTTCGCTAAAAGAATCCTTGCATCCTGAGAATCCTGAGTCTACTACTGAAGAGGAAATGCGGGCTTGGAAGACGAGACTGGTGGATCTTTATAAAGACGAGGTAAACGGACTGCTGATCGACCCTATATATGGGAAAGAACAAATAGAACGAAATCCCAAAACAAACTGGATGTTGTCGATGGAGAAGACGGGATATAGAGGTGGCAAAGAAGCAAGAGAGACAGAAATATTGCCAGATTGGAGTGTAAAAAAAGCTAAAGAAATGGGAGCAACAAGTGTAAAACTACTTTTGTATTATGATCCAGAAAATTTGGAACTGTCAGGAGAGCAGAGGGCGATAGCAAAACAAATTGCCGAGGAGTGTATACATGAAGACATCGTCTTTTTGCTAGAGCCACTGAGCTACAAAATTGAAGGTAGTAGAGAGAGTGAGGTGCTAAAAATAGCGGAAGAAGTAAAAGATATTCAGGCAGATATATTTAAGTTTGAGTATCCCGGTACAAAAGACGCCTGTGAAAAAATAACGAAAATGCTCAAGGTTCCATGGGTACTTTTGTCAGCCGGTATGGAGTACCAGAAATATAAAGAAGCGTTGCAAGTGGCGATGGAGGCGGGTGCCTCTGGATTTGCGGTTGGACGTGCAGTATGGCAAGAATTTGGCGAGTATCAAGGAGAAGATAGGGAGTGGTACTTTAGAACAATATCTTTAATGAGAATGAGAGAGCTAGTGGAGATAGTGAATGAATATCCAGAAGGTCAGATAATCGGACAATCAGAAAACTCAGCGAGTCAGAGAATCGGAAAGTCAGAGAATCTGATGAGAACAGTAGAGCAAGCTGATGTAAGAGGGAAGAGAGTGATAGTGAGAGTAGACTGGAACGTCACACTAGGCAAAGCTATGCAGATAGTGGACGACACTCGGATTGTGAGGACGCTGCCAACTATTAGATGGTTGTTAGAGAAAGGGGCAAAGCAAGTAATTTTGATGAGTCATTTGGGGAAGGCGGAAGAAAAGCGGAGTTTAGAGCCAGTTGTGAGGTATGCAGAAAAACTTCTTCGAGAAGAGATCTCACTACAGCGGACGATCAACTTAGTACATGAATGTGCAAAGAGGGTGGTGATGCTAGAGAATCTGAGGCTATGGGAGGGAGAGGAAAAGAATGATCCGCAATTTGGACGGGAACTGGCGAGTTTGGGTGATATTTATGTCAACGAGGCGTTTGGAGAGTCGCACCGCGAGGCAGCGAGTATTGTGGGGGTTACGAAATACTTACCAAGCTACAGCGGGATGTGGCTGCAGGATGAGATAGAGACAATTCTAAAGATTCGGGATAACCCGGAACATCCATACGTGGTGGTAATGGGTGGGGCTAAGGTAGACGACAAAATCAAGTTGATAGAGGCTTTATCTCAAGAGGCTGACGTCATACTACTTGGCGGGAAATTGGCCAATGAATATACTCAAAGGGGAATGAAAGTAGGTGGGAAAGCCAAGATTATGACCCCGGTCGAGGGGAGCGAGTTGTTAGATATTGGAGTAGAAACTCAGAGGTTGTATGCCAGTGAAATAGCGAAAGCTAAAACGGTTGTGTGGAACGGACCGATGGGCAAGGTCGAAGATCCCCAATATCAGGCTGGAACTAGAGCGATTTATGAGGCTATTACTGCTAATGTTGAATCATATACTTTGGTAGGCGGAGGAGATACACTGGCTTCGATCGGGAAAGAAGAACATCTAAATAGAATTGATCATGTTTCAACTGGAGGTGGGGCGATGCTTAAACTCCTAGAGACAGGAAGCTTGGTGGGGATAGAGGTGCTAAAATCCTGATATGAAATTAGTTGTCTTTGATGTTGAGACCAAGAAAGCGTTTGACGAAGTGGGTGGGTTTTACCCAGAGAAACTAGGGGTGTCGGTGTCGGGGGTATGGTACGGGGACCCCACTTCGCCTGAAGGCTCCGCAGGGGCAAGAGGAATTTTGCGGGGATTTCGCGAGGAGGAGTTTTCGGAAATGTTCAAAATCTTTGAGACGGCTGACAGGATAGTGGGGTTTAATAGCGTTGACTTTGATATGGTAGCACTTAAGCCCTACTACTTGGGTGATCTACTGAAATTACCGAATTTCGATATCCTACAGGAGATAGAAAAGAAGGTGGGACATAGAGTAAAGCTGGACGCGATTGCAAAGGAAACCTTAAAAATTCAGAAGGGGGGTAGTGGGCTCGACGCCATTACTTATTATCATAATGGCGAGTGGGAAAAACTAATCAAATATTGTTTGCAGGATGTGATTATCACTCGCGATCTATACCTACATGCTTTAAAAAATGGAGAGCTGAAATATAAAAATAAGTGGAATGAACTGGTGACAGTGGGGGTGGACTTTGGGTATCAAGATAAGAAAGAGAGTGGGGTGCAGGTAACATTGTTTTAAGATTTGATTTTTTATAAACTTGGATTAGAATGTATATAGTTAGTTGTTACAAGGAGGTATTATGAGTTCATTTAGATTTAGGAAAAAAACTGAATATGGCATGATGATGGTTTCACTGCTGGCGAAGGAAGGCAAGGGAGGACTTGTATCGGTGAGAGAGATGCAGGAATTTGGACTACCAAGATCGTTTCTCGTCAAGATTGCGCGAGACTTGATCAAAGCAAAGTTGATCGTGGCCAAGGAGGGGCGGGGAGGTGGCTACAGCCTTGCAAAAGAGCCGAGCAAAGTAACTCTCAAGGAAGTGGTTGAGGCAATTGATGGCAATGTAGCGACAGCTACTTGTTTGGTCCATGGGAGTAAAAAATGTCCGTTGGCAGATAAGTGTCCACACAAGACAATGATGGGCAAACTGACAGAAGAGATTGGCGCGATCTTGGAAAAGTATAATCTGACCGATTTCGAGAGTAAATGAGCAAGGCTTTGCTCGAGATAGATAGCTTAAGCGTGATGGTGGAATCCAAGATGGTGGTTGATGGCCTAAAATTGCAGATCGCGAAAGGTGAAGTAGTAATTTTGACAGGCGATAACGGTAGTGGCAAATCTTCACTGACCATGACTTTAATGGGGGACTCAAGATTTGCACCTCAAAGCGGGAGTCAAGTTAGTTTTGAGGGTAATGATTTACTAAAAATGAGCCCCGACGAGCGATCGAGTAGAGGGCTATTTGTAGCTTGGCAGAACCCAATCGCGATCCCGGGGGTTTCGGTATTTAGTTTGTGCAAAACAATCTACGAGGTTCAAGGAAATAAAATCAATGAACTGGTGGCATTTAAAAATTTGCTTGAGCAAATGGCGGAAAAAGTCGGATTACCAAAAGGATACATCGGGAGGAATGTAAATGAAGGCTTTAGTGGGGGGGAGAGAAAAAGGCTAGAACTCTTACAGATGTTGCTACTTAAACCCAAACTGGCCATACTTGATGAAATAGATTCTGGGCTTGACGGACAAGGAGTGGAAATTCTGGCTAAGATTATCGGAGAGACGAAGCGTGAAGGTACTAGTTTTTTACTTATTACCCACAATAAAAAGCTGCTTAAAGATGTTGTGGTGGATAAAACGTGGGAGATGAAAGATGGCAGACTATCCACTGGGGTTTAATTCTTCAACAGATCAGTATAGTTACAAATCGGAGAAGGGGTTAACGGAAAAGTTGGTGCGAGATATTTCTAGGAGGAAAGGGGAGCCTGAATGGATGTTGTTACTACGACTAACGGCGCTTCAACGCTTTGGTGAGATGAAAACCCCCTTGTGGGGGGCTGATTTATCTCAGATTAACTTTGAGGATATTTACTATTATCTAAAGCCAGTGGAGAGGCCGTATAAAAGTTGGGATGAAGTCCCCGACTCAGTGCGTAAGGTTTTTGACGTGATTGGTGTACCAGAGGCTGAAAAAGTAATGTTAGCGGGAGTAGGAGGACAGTACGATAGTGAAGTGATTTATCATAGTTTACAAAAAACCCTGGCTAAAAAGGGAGTGGTTTTTTTGTCGATGGATGAAGGCCTTAAACAGTACCCAGAAATAGTTAAAGAATACTTTGGCAAGATAGTGCCTTATGGTGACAATAAACTGGCGGCACTTAATACAGCAGTGTGGAGCGGAGGAAGTTTTGTCTATGTTCCGAAAGATGTGGTAGTCGATTTGCCGCTCCAGGCTTACTTCCGCATAAATAGTGAGAATGCGGGTCAGTTTGAGAGAACGCTGATAGTGGTGGAAGAGGGGGCAGCTGTACATTATGTGGAGGGGTGTTCGGCACCGGCTTACTCTTCAGCTTCGCTACACGCTGCGGTGGTAGAGGTAGTGGTAAAGAAAAAGGCAAAAGTGAGATATACGACCGTGCAGAATTGGTACAAAACAGTTTACAACCTGGTAACGAAAAGGGCGACGGTCCAAGAAGACGCCACGATGGAGTGGGTTGACTGTAACTTGGGATCTAAAATTACAATGAAATATCCTAGTTGTCTGCTCATGGGTGAGCGAGCACATGGCGAGATGTTGTCGATAGCAGTGGCCGGGCAAGATCAACATCAAGATACTGGAGCAAAGATGATTCACCTGGCTCCAAATACTACGTCTAAGATAGTGAGCAAGTCGATTTCTAAAGGGGGTGGCAGGAGCAGTTATCGGGGACAGATAAAGATGACACCCCAAGCTACGGGATCGCGAAGTAAGGTGGTGTGTGATGCTCTTATTCTTGATGAGTTATCGCGCTCTGATACTTATCCTAACAACCAAATTATGACGGGTGAGGCGACACTTGAGCACGAGGCATATGTGTCGCGGATTGGTGAAGAGCAAATATTGTATTTAATGTCGCGTGGACTTACTCAGAAAGAGGCAGAAGGAATGATAATTCGTGGGTTTTTAGAACCGATAATCGCGGAGTTGCCGATGGAGTATAGCGTTGAGCTAAATCGTCTCGTTAAGATGGAGATGGTGGGGAGTGTAGGATGAAAAGTGGATTGGGTTGGGTTCGATGTGTTTCGCTTGAAAAAGACGGCGTTCTGGCCTGCTGGCCAGCCGCCTCGAACTCGCGCCTGTCGCGCTGCGTAAACTTTTTCAGTTGCGAAACTCATCTGCACCCTCCACAAACTATTTCGTCGTTTAAAGGAAATTTATGACTAAGATTATAAAAAAATATAGTGAGCCGGGAGAATGGGAAGTAATTATACCGTTTGAGAAAATGGGCGAAGAAAGGGAGTGGGTTGGGGTGGTTGATGCGAGGGTGCCTGGGGAATATAAACTATATGTTGTAGCTGATCACAAAGTAATGAGGACAAAAGGTAGAACTGTAGTGAGGGCCGTGGTTGGAGCGGGGGCAAGGGTAGGGATAAAGGGCATAATACGGATAAGAAAAGAGGCCCAAGAGACTGATGATTTCCTAGAACTGAGAGTGCTGATGCTAGATAAAACGGCGCGGGCGGTAGCAGAGCCAGAACTAGAAATTGAAGCAAATAATGTGAAGGCAAGTCATGCAGCTAGTGTGGGGCAGGTGGACAAAGAACAGATACTCTATCTGATGTCGAGAGGATTGAGTCAAGAATCAGCTCAAGAAGAAATAATTAATGGTTTCTTGATTGGGTGATATCATGATTGACCCGAGGGCCCTTCGTAAATCATTGTATTATTCTATAAGCTAGATTATTCTGGTGTAAAATGTAGCTATGTTTGATCCAATGGTCGTAAAAAAAGACTTTCCTATCTTAAAGAGAGAGGTGAATGGTCATAGACTAGTTTATCTGGACTCTGGGGCGACGAGCCAGAAACCAAAACAGGTACTTGAGTCAGAGCGAGAGTATTACGAGCAACATAACGCCAATGTACATCGTGGAGCCCATACGCTTGGGGACGAGGCAACTAAGCTTTACCAGGATGCAAGAGAAAAAGTGGCTCAGTTTATCGGTGGGAGAGACGACGAAATAATATTTGTGCGCAATGCAACTGAAGCGATTAATTTGGTCGCGTATGGCTGGGGACTGGATAATCTCAAGCAAGGTGATGTGGTTGTAACGACAGTTATGGAGCACCATGCCAATTTGGTGCCGTGGCAAGAAGTGAGTAGGAGAACAGGAGCGAGGGTGGAAGTGGTGGGGATTAGTGATGAGGGCTTGGTGGATATGGATGACTACACCCAAAAACTCAAGTTAAAACCTAAAATGGTGGCATTTGTACATGTGTCCAATGCGCTCGGGACGGTAAACCCAGTTGGAGAAATGACCAAGATGGCCCACAAAGTAGGCGCATTGGTGCTAGTTGATGGGGCGCAAGCAATTCCGCATATGAAAGTGGATGTTAAAGAAGTCGGTTGTGATTTTTATGCTTTTTCAGGACACAAGATGCTTGGACCGATGAGTATTGGAGTGTTGTGGGGGCGCAAGGAAATACTTGAATCAATGTCGCCGTTTTTGACCGGTGGAGGAATGATAAATGAGGTTTACACAGACCACTCTACATGGGCAGAAGTGCCCGAAAAATTTGAGGCTGGGACACCAAATGTGGCAGGGGCGGTAGGACTGGTGAGCGCGATAGAATATTTAGAGCGGCTGGGGATGGATCAGGTGAGAGAACACGATAAACAGATAGTGGGGTATGCGATAGATAAATTAAGCAAGGTGCGGAACCTTGTTTTTTTGGGACCGAGAGATCCAGAGATTAGGTCAGGGAGTGTGAGTTTTGAGTATAGGGGAGTGCATGCACATGATGTGGCGACGATCCTAGATTCAGAGGGAGTAGCGGTGCGATCGGGACATCACTGCACAATGCCATTGCATAAAGAGATGGGGGTAGTGGCAAGTATTCGAGCTTCATTTAATGTTTATACGACTAAAGAAGATATTGATCTACTCATTAAGGCTTTGGCGAAAGTAAAAATAGTGTTTGGGAAATAATATATGGATATGTATCGCGAAGATGTGATGGATCACTATGAAAATCCGAGGAATCAGGGGGAGCTCTCTGGTGAAGGGGTAGAGAGTGCGCGAGATAGCAATGCTAGTTGTGGGGATATGGTACAGTTTTTCATTAAGGTCAAAAACGACAAGGTGGTGGATGTGAAGTGGAAAGGGATAGGGTGTGCGATTACAACTGCAGCGGCGAGTAAGTTGAGCGAGTACCTACGAGGACAGTCCTTGAAGGCAGTGCAAAAAATGAGCGAAGAGGAGTTGTTGCAAAAGGGGATTGGGTTTGAGGTAAATCCAGGCAGGATGAAGTGTCTTATGTTGCCTGTTAAAGTGGTGAAGAAGATAGTTGACGTGAGATAATGGTGAGTATGATAAATTTGTCTGCTCCTCAAAATATTTTAGATCCTCTAGAGAGAATTTTGCTCGAGACGAAGCCAATATCAATATTTTTATACGGTTCGAGAGCTCGGAATGATTTTTTGGATAGAAGTGATTATGAGATAGGCGTTTTGTATGAGAAAGAATTGCGGCCTTCCAGAATAGAGCTTGAGAGTTTATATGATCAGAGCATGATGCGAGTTTATCCGTTCGTTTATGAAGATTTTATGGCAGGCAATCCAGATACACCTTTTCCAAAGCAGCATTATTTGTTTGAGCTGAGCAGGTATGGAAAGATTATCGCTGGCAAGAATGTATTTAATAGAATCAATCCCGTGTTGATATCTCAAGATTTAGTTGAGCTCGTATATTTTGAACTTGGATATGCAGTGTCTGCGATGTTGTCGTATCGCAACGACGATCAAATAACTGCTAGTACTACTTTTCATAAATCTGTATTATTTGGCGCTAGAGCCTATTTATATGCAGCGTATGGCCAGTTTCCTGGATCTTATAGTGAGATTGCAAATGCATTTGTTCTACATGCTAAAGATATTGACCCGAAATATATAGAATTAACTAGAAATGCTATTCAAGTTAGGTCTGGAGAACAAATTGATAAAGCAATGCTTTATACCAATATTTCTTTTCTGAATAAGTTGGTTTTACCGATCGTCAAGGGGATGGAGAGTTAGGATTTTATTGGAAAGTTTAAATTTGGCAGTCGGTCGAGAGAGGAGAGAGGGCTAAATTCACTACGAGCGAATTTGTAAGAAGCGACGATGCCGATCATGGCGGCGTTGTCGGTAATTAGTTTTTTATTTGTGGGGAAATAGACGGGGAGACCATATTCTTTGGCGACGGCTCTCGTAGTATTTCTAAGTTCGATGTTACTGACGACGCCACCGCCCAGGAGGATCATGTTGGGAGAGTAGAGGTCGATAGCACGGCGAAAACGGGTCATTAAATGTTTGAAGACCGCTTGTTGGAAACTGGCGGCAAAATCCTGAATAAACTCTTTGGTTAATTCTGGTCTTTCTTTTTCTAAGAATTGACGTGAAGCAGTTTTTAAGCCAGAAAAGCTAAAATTTAAATCTTTGCGAGTAGTCATGGGTTCGGGAAGGTGATATTTGTGCGTGCCGAGTTTAGCCATTTCGGCGAGAATGGGGCCACCGGGATATCCGAGTAGGAGCATGCGGGCGACTTTGTCATAAGCCTCGCCAGCGGCGTCGTCAAGCGTCTCACCTATGAGCTCATAGTCGTTAATTCCTCTCATAAGAACTAACTCGGTGTGGCCTCCAGAAATAATAAAGCCAAGAGCGGGGTACTGTGGGTTTTTGATCCCACCGGTACCTGTTTTGGTTTTAGCAAAACTAGATAAAAGGTGTCCCTCCATATGATTGACAGCAATGATGGGGAGATTCCATTTTACAGATAGTTCGCGACAGTAGGTGATACCTTGCTCGAGAGAAGGGGCGAGGCCGGGGCCGATGGTGACAGCGAGGGAATCAAGTTTAGGTAAGCCCGCTTGGCGGAGAGCGAGGTCGACCACTTTGGGGAGCCAGTCGTGATGGAGGCGTTTGGCGATATCTGGGACAGTTCCACCCCACTCTGCATGATATTTAGTTTGACTAGAGACAACGTTGGATAAGACGCGGAGATCGCAAGTGACGGCAGCGCAGGTGTCGTCGAGACTGGTTTCGATAGACAGGATGGTTGGTTCGTGCATGCCACGTATTATATCTGGAATTTTATTTTTTAGCGGGTTTCGCCCCGTATGGCGAGTTCTTTTCTTGGTTGTACGAAGAAAAGAACCAAAAGAAGTACACTTTGCAGGCTCGCACAATTTACCTAAGCTCACATTTATGTGATGTATCCAAATCTGACTTTATCCTTTACGGATATGCGCAATAATTTGTACATCACCACTTCGTGTTTTTGAGTTCGCTTGGTGAAATTGTCCTCCCAGCTGCAAAGAATCAGGGGACTCTGAGAAAGTGGGGTACAATGTATTTATGAAATGTCCAAAGTGTGAGGGCGAAATGGTAGTGAAGAATCAAGATTCCAGTTTTAACGATCAAGTTAAGCCTAGTAAGTTGTATTCAAGAATTATTTATTGGTGCAAAAAAGATGATGTTTGGGTAAGCGTAGAAGTGCCCAAGGAAGAAAGACTATGACAGAGTGTATTTTTTGTAAAATCGTGGCGGGGGAGATCCCTAGCTACAAGATCTATGAAGATGAGAAATATCTAGCTTTTTTGGATATTTATCCGTCTGCTGAAGCCCATACGTTAGTGATTCCTAAGAAGCATGTGGATTGGGTGTGGGATAGTGAGAATCTTGGAGAGTACTTTGAAGTGGTCGGAAAGATTGCTAAATACTATCGCAAAGTTAGTTCAGATATCGTGAGGTCCAACATTGATGGTTGGCAAGTTCAGCATGCACATATTCACTTAAAAATCGGGAAAATAGGCAATCCAAACCCAGTACAGGGTGATCCGTCAGAACTGCAAGCTACCGCAAATAAATATAGACTTTAGCTCCATTCTGGAGTAGAAAACGCGTAAGAGATTTGGCGGGTAAATTCATCTAATTCTTTGATATTGATCACCAAAATTGGCACATATTTTTCGTATGATTTGAGGAGCTCAGAAGCCTTGCCGGCCCATTCGATGGCGAGGATATTGCCGGGTTTGAGAAGAGTTGAGAGGTGAAGAGTGGACTCTAGCTCGGTTGAGTCGGATAAACGCCAAGTATCGAGGTGATAGAGGATCCCTGAGTATTTAGGAGTAGAGTATGGGTACTCTTTCATCAGAGTATAGGTGGGGGAGGAGACATTAATTTCAATGCCAAGTGCACAAGCGACGCCTTTAACAAATTGAGTTTTTCCGACACCAAGATCCCCCTGGAGAGCAATGATAAGTGGAAAACGGCGAGTGAGGGAGAGATGTGGGACAAGTATCTGACTGGAGATATTTTGTGTATTTGCTGGTGAATGAGAAGTTAGTGACGGAGAGAGTGAAGGGATGATGAGCGCTCCCTGACGGAGGATTTGGGGGTCATTCAAGGTAGTGTCGACGACAGTACTAGTTGGGCGATCTGCTAGCTTGCCCGCATCGAGAAAAAGTGAAACCAGGCTTTGTTTGCCTGTGGCTGTGTATTTTTGCCAGTCAGCAAGGGAGTAGGGTTCTTTTTTGCCACTAGTATTGGCACTGGTGGCGGTGATGGGTTTTCCAAAGTCCTTAATAAGATTGAGCGCAAAGGGGTGGTCAGGAATGCGGACTCCTAGACCACCACTGTCTGATTCGAGGCGAACATTGACGACGTGGTGACTCTCCGAGATGACAGTGATGGGACCAGGTAGAAAGTGGGTATAGAGGTTGTCGGCGATTTTGTTGAGGGAGACGTACTTAGTAGCCATGTCGCGACTAGCTACAGCTACAGCAACTTGACGGTAGCGATCGCCTTTGTAGGTTAGAAGTCTGGTGACAGCTTGGCTATTTGTGGCGTCTACGGCAATGCCGTAGCAAGTCTCGGTAGGATAGATGACAAGTTCGCCACGAGAGAGAGCAGCGCAAGCTAATTTAAGAGAATTTTGATCATCGATAGATATCGTTTGCATGGGATGCATTATACAAGGTAGGATATGGTTATGTGGTTTAGGGTTGGTGCTTTCGGGGTAGTATTATTTTTTGTCCTACTGTCTGATGCGGTTCTAGCTGACTGGGTACCTGGGTATATGCAAGTAGTACTTGGTTCGCCGATGAAGATGGGCTTAATGATGGCCATTTCTTCGACGATTGGATTTGTGATGGATTTGATTTTTCCACAACTTCTAAGGACTAGCGGAGTGCATAAGCTGGCGGGGGGAGCGATTGTGGGATCGCTCATCTTCTTGGCTAGTATGCTCAGTAGTACTTGGTTTAGCTATACCCTGATCTTGGTAATTGGAATGGCCGCTTGGGGGGTGTATTACGAGCTAGACTCTTTTATGACCAAGCAATTTGTGGCCGGAGTAGCTCCAAAGGAACTGCGAGCAGCCGTGTGGGGAGTGGTGGGGATAGTACGTAACTTGGCATATTTCCTTGGCCCGCTGATTGGGGGAATGATGCTGGCGTGGGGCGATAGGGCAGTGGTGTTTGGGGCAGGGGGAGTACTCGCGTTGGCTTATATTCTCTTCTTGTTTATTAAATTGCCGCACAGTCATGAAGTTGACGCCGATATTCACGGTGTGCACGTGCTTGAAGAGATTAGACACTGGATAAGCTTAGGGAGTCGAGTTTGGCCAATCTTGATCCTGAGTGTACTGGCAGGAATAGTTGACGCAACATTTTGGACGACTGGGACGGTGCTCAATGACCACTTAGCAGAGTTGAGTCCGATTGGGGGCTGGTTTCTCCCCTCATATATGTTGCCCTCGCTATTTATCGGGGTAATTGTGGCCAAGTGGGGGTTGTCTGAAGGAAAGAAAAAATGGGCTGAGAGGTTGATGCTACTTGGAGGGGTGGCGCTTGGAATGATTGCCTGGGTACAAAGTGTGGAAGCGATTATTTTGGTAGTGATTATCTCGAGTATTCTCATGTCTTTGTCATGGCCGCTCATGGATGCCATCTATACCGATCTAGTGGTGAGGTCTAGGAGGGGACGCAAACATATGATAGGGCTGTCATCATCAACTCTCAGTTTGGCTTATGTGATAGGGCCAATTTTGGCTGGTTGGTTGTCGGGGACATATGGAGAGGTAGAGACATTTGCCATTATCGGGTGGGGAGTAGTGCTTATTTCCATGGTGTTGTTGTGGGTAACACCAAAAAAACTCCAACTGCCACAATATGAGATGACTGGGTGGGATATGCCGGAGTGATGTTAGAATGTTCCTATGGAATTTGCTAAGCCTCAAAAGTTTACGGCCAGAGTATCGGAGAAATACTACCTATCTGATAGTGAAAACTTTCTTTTTATCAGCTTTGAACTGGTTCTTCCGGACAGAATAGAGTTTCTGGCTGGGCAGTACGTGTCTCTCAAGATAAACGAGCAGGGAGAGCGTAGGAGCTACTCAATCGCTAGTAGTCCAGACGATAATCACGGATTTCATTTGGTAGCCGAGATGGTGCCAGAAGGTAGTGGTAGCCAATATCTTAAAGAGATTAAGCTTGGAGAAGTGGTAGAGGTTCTGGCACCTCTCGGACGATTTGCGGTAAGTGATGGTCCAGAAAAACTTTTATTTGTGGCAACTGGTAGTGGGATTGTGCCGATTTACTCGATGATCAATGACTTGTTAATTAATCAACACGAGAGCCGACAGATGCGGTTGCATTGGGGGATGCGGAGTGAGGCGGATATTTTTTGGTTTGATAATTTTGAGCGACTGACACAAAACTACCCGAACTTTGTGTTTGATCCTGTTCTTTCGCGTCCAGGTGAGGAGTGGAGTTTGTGTAGTGGGCATGTGCAAGACTGTTTGAAACGTGACTTTCCTTCGACAAGCTCAGGATTAGAAGGATGGGAAGGATATGTGTGTGGCAACCCAACTATGGTGGAGGATTTGGTAAAACTTTTGGGAGAAATGGGGATAGCAGCTGACAACATTTATCACGAGAAATTTGTATGAACTACCAAACGATCAAGTGTAAAAATTGTGGGAACAACTTTGTGTGGAGCGAAGAAGAGCAGCAATTATATAGACAAAGAGAGTTGCCTCCTCCAGAGTATTGTCCAATTTGTCGTGGTATCATAGAAGCTCGAAACAGGGATAAACAAAGGAGTAAATATGAGCGATGAAGCGCAGTTAGTTAGACAGGTCGGGAAGTATACGGTCAAAATAATTCAGTCGAAGTGTATTGCGGCGGCATCGTGCGTAGCCATATCACCGACATTTTTTAAACTTAACGAACAAAATTTAGTTGAGATAATTGAGGGCGGGGTGGACGAAGAAGACAATATCTTGTTGTCGGCTCAATCGTGTCCAACTGGAGCGATTGAGGTATATGAAGGGGAGACCAGAGTCTGGCCTCCGATGTGAGGATATAATAGGTTATAAATATTAGGAGGGTTCGCATATGAGTAGTGTTGGAATGGAGACTCTTAGTTATATCGATATTATCGATCAAGATTTTAACGATTACGTAGTTGATGCTAAAGCAAGAGAGAAGGTTGACCCTGATTTGTTGGCGAGGATTGCTGAAATTGATAGGAAGGCGCATGAGCCTATTCCATGGCGTCCATTTAGTACTGACGTCTCAGGTCAGGTGCCTACTGGTTATTGGAAATAATTATGAATATAAAATCGATAGTAATTTTTATTGCGATAACTTTAGGGATTCTTGGCGGAGTTGGTGCACTACTGTGGCAGTTTGGGGCGACGACGGATAAACCCATAGCTGAGATTGCAGGAGAAAAGAAGCATGTGCAGGGGAGTGGGGAGATTACCATTGTTGAGTTTAGTGATTTCCAGTGTCCGGCATGTTTATCGGTACAAGAACCGCTAAAACAGATTTTAAAGAAATATGACGGCAGAGTAGAGTTGGTTTATCGGTATTTCCCGCTGAGTTCAATTCATAAAAATGCTCAGATCTCAGCACAGGCGGCTGAGGCGGCAGGATTGCAGGGTAAGTTCTGGGAGATGCATGATAAGTTGTTCATTACTCAACTTGTTTGGCAGGGAATAGCTGATCCGAGGGAAACTTTTACAACTTACGCGATTGAACTAGGATTGGATAAAGATAAATTTGTGAGTGACCTAGAAAGCCAGGGAGTAAAGGATGCGATTAATGTTGATTTGCTGGCGGCAACGAGATATCGCATGAGCGGTACACCGACTTTTTATGTAAATGGGGTTAAGACGGAATTTAGTTCTGTCGAGGCAAAAATACAGGAATTAAGTAAGTAGATCACCCGCCTCCGCTCAGGATGACGTTGTTTGTATCTGTGTGTGTCAGTTTTCCAGATTAGAGGTCTATTGACTTCCTATTCTCACCAGGGTATAACCAGAGGTAGAGGCCTGGAACCAGGCAAAGATTTATTAACAATTTATAAAGGGAGGTGAAATAATTATATGGCATTTTCATACCAAAACGCTAAAGGCGTTACTTATTATTTGCACGGCAAAAAAGTAACTCTAAAAAATGGTCGCATGCAACAGATTTATTTCTTCGCTCGCGACGTCCGCGCTGAAGCGCTAAACGCAGTTCCAGCAGGATACGCAGTCATGGAAACGAAACGCACCGGCATGCCGGTACTAAAAAAGGCTTAACTGCCGCACAACGAACCAGCACAATTTCGTGAGAAAGAAGGCTGGTTTTTTGTTGAGGATTAAAACTCTTTGAGTTTGGTGAGTAGCTTGGCAATATTCTTTTGGAATTTACTTTTAGCTTTTTTATTTTTTTCTAAGACTCTTCCTCCCACCATGGGGTAGGATTTTTTTGCTTGGAGAGTGTGGAAGTCTGGACCTAGTAGTTCGGCTAATTCTAGCTTTGCGGCAGTGCCAACAACCTTGAGGATCCCGTATTCGCGAAATCGTCTAAAAGAAATGGTGTATATAGGATCTCTGTAGACGGCATATTTATATCCGTGAGATATGGCTGAGTTTAGTAAACACTTACCTTCCGCAATATAAGTTGATTCATTAAATCCACCAATGTTATGGAAGCAAATAGCATCAATAACTATTAGG
>Ga0172379_10006494_pt1 | contig 15621 bp, 15 predicted proteins | sample GrowelOW334metaG_FD_119756 | JGI IMG/M metagenome (GOLD analysis project Ga0172379, IMG submission 119756) | Groundwater microbial communities from an aquifer near a municipal landfill in Southern Ontario, Canada - Groundwater well OW334 metaG | ecosystem: Environmental > Aquatic > Deep... | reverse complement strand
GGGGAAGAACTCTCCGTATCTATATACCCTACCCTTATTGTCTATGTAGGGCATATCGTTCATGTGTTTGATGATCTTCGGCACTAGTTCTTCGTATTGTTCTTTGGTGTATTGGTGGTTTAGAATGCAGTATTTTTTGTTTTTTAAACCAACGCAACCAAACAGATGAGAAGACGAAGAACATAAAAAACAAAATTTAATATCGTGTGATGATCTACTGGTAATACAGAAATGTGAATCAGCTCCATCACAAGATGGAGAAACTCCTTCATAAATAAGTTCTGATCGAACTAAGCCAGCTACGTCCATGCAATCTTTACAATCCCCCACGCGAAAAGAATGTGTAATATTTTCAGAATTATAAACATTAAATGAATTTATAACATCTTTACAATTCAAAATATTGTCTCCAGAACACCTTTTACCGTTTATAACTTGAATATATTTATAAATTGATTTTTTTTCTTTTATTTCGTTAAATTCCGATAATAATTTTTTAAGAATTAGGAAACGTCCAGTTTCTATTTCCGATAACTTTGAAATATATTCTGATTTAGAATATTGAATATTCTTGAAAACATATTTTTTATTGCGTAAATTAGAGGAAAGAAAACAACTTTGGCAATTTGAACAATCAGATAAAAATCCTGAATCAATGCAACTGGTGCAGTATTTAAGAAAAATACAATTATAATTATTTTGTGAATCAATGTTCTCGTAGCACAAATTAGATTTATTAATAAAAGCCGAGTCTAAAATATCCCTACTCTTATCAACAGCGTAAGAATATGCTACTTCTTCACTACCAACTATCGAAGAAGCAGAATAACAATTTTTTGCATCGGTGGCATAACACAAATAATCACAGTTAATATTATTAAATCTCCAGGTCTGTATTAAGGGAACTAACTTTTGCAACTTTGACCATTGTTCAAAGAAAGGGGTATCCCAATCATAGGAAAATTGATAGTTTGTTCCTTCCCAACCATCACCCCACCAGCAGACATCACAAAAAACCATCGATACACTTTTTGGGTTGTGCATTGAAATCATGTTTTTTCCGCACAAGCCACAAACTGCTTTATATAAAACACGTTCATTTCTCCAAATCATTCTTCTAGCCATTCGACACTCCGGACACCAGGTCGGTGCTGGCACTTTGATCTTTTCGTAAAAATTAAAGTCTTCAGCTTCTATCTGAAAATCTTTTTTACAGTTTTGACAATTTTTTGTTTCGCTTTTATTTTCCATAGTTCATAAATTCCCCATTTACGCCATGGCTGAAATGAGGCATTAGGCGATATTCTGTTTATAGCACTCTTCACAGGCAATTTTCTTGTACCCCCATTCCGGCTTATAATAAGCCATTATATCTTTTTGGCAATAAAAACATTTATATGGATACGCTTGCAGAACTGTTAGATATTTTAAACTGTCTTTTATTCGCACATCAAAATGATAGCGCGGAAGCGGGATATTGTTTTCTCTATAAAAAGTAAGCTCATTCTGGGCGATGTTGAAACGCCAACCAGTCTCCGGACAGATAAGCGCTTTGGTGGTGATGTCGTCCTGTACATCTTTAATATCATCAGGAAGTTCACTGCTAGGCGTGCCTTCAATATCACTTTCATCGACATCTTCCCAATATCCTCCAAGTTTTAATATGTCCTCCCTTTTTGTTTCCGGAAAATAATGAAAACTCGTAGAAAAATTAAACGGCCCGGCGCTCATGGAGTAAGGCAAGAATTTACCATACTCCCCCCTCTTTTTCATATCAGAAATTATTTTGTTTTTCAAAGTTTCATATTCATTCTTTTCGTATTGTTTGTTTAAAATGCAATATTTCTTTTTCTTTAAGCCGACACAGCCGAAACAATATTCACATTCGATGCATAGATCCACATATTCAGAATATCTTGAAGAAGACCAGTTTGAATATTTAATTGAGTAATTATCGTGACAACAATTACTATTACCATTTAATTCAGCGTTCCAGCAACCGTTGCCATCAATATTTGTTTTTTCATTATCTCCTCGAATACAGTTAAAACAATCTTGAGAAGAAGAAATTGTAAAACAATTATGGCAATTTTTGCAATCTTGCAAATAATCTCCCTCAGAATTATAAATTCTGAAATTAAAATTTAATCGATGAACCACCTTGTTTTTAATTATTTCCTCAAAACCTTTTTTGTGGTTTTGAATAGATTTATAAGAGCCTAAATCAAAGGATTTTATTTTTTCCAAATATTCTTCTCTGCTATATTGGACATTCTCTATGCAGTATGACTTATTACGCAAATTCCAGCACATAAAACAGTTCTGGCAATTTCGGCAGTCGTACAAGAAAAAAGATTCTATGCAGTCACGGGAATGCCTAGAATAGAAAAGTTTATATGAGTTATAACAATTCTCAGAATTAAAGCATTTTTCTGAATCAAAACAGACAATTACATCAATAGAATTTTTAACTCTTAAGTTTCTATATGAATAGAATAAATTTTCACAATCTATCATGGAACGAGAAAGATAACTATCTTTGCAATTCCAAACATCATCACACCAATCGCATCTTGTATTTTTTGTACCATTCTGATGTGGCCGAGGAATTTTTCCCTGAAGGTCTTGTAGTTGCTTGAAAAATGGTTTTGTAGGATCATAATCTTGCCCAAAGCTCATAGCGTCCCACTTGTCGCTATGCCATTCATGTAAAGTATATATCGGGTATCTGTTTTTCTCCGGTAACACCGTAATTAAGCTTTCCCCCGAGAGGTCAGACTTGCCTTTGCGGAATTTTCCGAACATCCAAAAAGATAAATGCAACTTTATCCGGCAAAAATTGCAAAGGGTCGGCAATTCAATTTCAACTTTTTTATATAAAGCCAACTCTCCTTCGGTAATTATGAAGTTCTGCTGGCAGTGTTCGCAAATTTTAGTTAAGTTTTGCATATTCCTCATGCCAAAGAGACACTTTGACACGTTTGTCAAAGTGTCTCTTTGGCATTCTTGTATTCATACACATTCACCCGAGCTGGGCGCATCACGCGCTCGCCGAGCTTGTAGCCTTTTTGGATCACATTGGCCACAGTGTGGTCTTGCTCTTTTTTGTCTGTTTCCACCACCTCTATAGACTGATGAATATTTGGGTCAAAAACTTCACCCTCTTCTCCTATCGGCTTGACTCCATATTCTTCAAAAATGGCATTCATTTGAGAATAAATATATTCTACTCCTTTGCGCCAGTTTTCATCTACCTTTTCCCAGGTTTCCTTGTTGGTAAAAGCCATATTAAAACTATCAATCACTGAAAGAAAACGAGTCAAAATCCGCTCCCGCATCACTTCAGAAAAATTTGCTTTTCTTTCATCTTCTTGTTTGCGATAATTAGCAAATTCTGCCCGTTCTTTCTGCCAACCGGTCAGATATTCTTCTTTAATTTTTTGACACTCTTTCAAATCTGCCCTAATTTTTTTTAGGGTTTTTTTCAGATCTTCTTCTCCGTCTTCGTTGAATTCAAACTCAAGAACCTCAGAATCGTCTGGTTTTTCAATATTTTCTTTATCTTCCATAGATATATTATAGCAAAAAATTATCTCTTGCTCCACTGAGGCGCCTTGCGGGCTTTTTTCAATCCGAATTTTCTTCTTTCTTTGGCTCTGGGGTCGCGTTTTAGGAAGCCTAAAGTTTTCAAACCTCCTCGCAAGCCAGCGTCTGACTCGGTGAGAGCTCGGGCTAATCCGTGACGAACCGCTTCTGCCTGAGAATGAATCCCGCCTCCAGACACGTGCACTTCCACCCCCCATTTAACTCCAGACTTTGTTCCGCCGGTTGGAATTCCTTTCACAATAGGATCTAATATTAAACGGCGCTGATCTTCAGTTTTAAAATATTCTTTCGCATCAATTCCATTTACCGTAAAAAAGGCTTTGGTGGTTTCTACGATTCGCACTCGGGCAGTGGAGGTCTTGCGTCGTCCGACAGCTTCGATATATTTTCCTTTTGATTTTTCTTGGGTTGTTTCTTTATCCATATTTTTAATCTACGATTGTTAAATTCTTCATCATGGTTCGGCGCAATTTATTCCCCGGAAGCATTTGAAACGTCGCCAGCTTGATTAATTCTTTCAATCCTTTTTTCTCGGCTGTTTCTGTTCCTTTCAAAATACGCAACCCGCCCGGAATACCCGAATACCTAGTATGATAAATTTCGTCTAATTTCTTGGCAGTAATGCGGAGCTTTTTAGCATTAATTACTTTTACCGGCATGCCTGAATATTTATTTCTTTCAAAGGTAGCCTTGGTCTTGCCCATCAAAGACATAGCCACCTCGCTAGCCACTCTTCCTAGGGTCCTTCCTTCTGCATCTATTGTTTTAATTGGATTATTGTTTTTCATTTTTTTAAAATTAACTCTGTACAAATTCTATAATAGCCATCGACGCCCCATCTGACTTCCTGGTCCCAAGTTTAAGGATCCTCGTATATCCGCCCTTTTTATCAGCATACCTGGGAGCAATAACCTCAAAAAGCTTTTTAACTTCAGCACTGCGGTTTGAAAGCTTGGCGATTATCAGCCTGCGAGTAGCCAAGCTTCCTCCTTTGGCGCGAGTGACCAGCTTCTCGATAAAAGGTCTGAGCTCTTTTGCTTTAGGTTCAGTTGTTTTTATTTTTTCACGCACGATTAGGTTGAGCGCCAATGAACTCAAAAGCGCCTTCTTCTGCGTTTTATCTCTGCCGAATTTTCTTGTATTGTTGTGGTGTCGCATAAATTAGGTTCTAGTTTATAGGTTCTAGTAAAATTACTCTTTGAGGTTTAATCCAAACTTATTAAGCACTTTTTTAATCTCAGTAATGCCTTTTTCTCCAATGCCTTCTATTTCCAGCAAATCTTCTCTCTTCTTGCGAGCCAGTCCGCCGAGAGTCCTGATGTTGGCAGAAGTAAGAGCATTTAAAGTTCGAGTAGAAAGGTCTAGGCTGTCAGTGCGAGTTTTAAGAGCATCAGCAACATCCCCTTCTTTTTTGTTGTCCTTCTCAGGCTCATCTTCTTTAGCTGTCTTTTTACCTCCGCTAGTTGGAGAAATTACTTCTTCTTCCGGTTCTTTGAAGTCAACGATAGCTTTCAGCTGATTAATCATAATTTCAATAGAAGTAGAGAGAACTTCGCGCGGAGTGAGAGTGCCATCTGTCTCAATTGAAATTCTTAAACGATTATGGTTTGTTTTATCACCAACCCGCATATTTTCAACCTCGTAAGCCACGCGACGAATCGGAGAAAAAATAGCATCAACAGCAATAGTGCCCACGTCTACTTTTTCTTTCTGAAAGACTTCCTTGGAAATAAAGCCTAAGCCTTTTTCTATTTTCATTTCTATATTCAAATTCACCTTGCCGGTAACTTCAACTATGTGAAGCTCCGGATTTAAAATCTCTACTTGGCCTCCGGTTTTTATATCTCCAGCTAAAACTTCTTTAGGGCCTTTTATGGAAAGGGATACTGTCTGAGGTTCGTCGGACAGCATTTTAAAGCGAGCCTTTTTTAAATTCAAAATCATCACTATGACATCTTCCTTGATGCCATCCATCGTCTGAAATTCATGGCTTACTCCGTCGATCTTAACAGAAGTAATGCTGGCGCCCGGAAGAGAAGAAAGGATTATCCTTCTTAAGCTATTGCCTAAGGTGTGGCCATATCCAGGATAGAGGCCGTCTATTTCAAATACTCCTTTGTCGCCTTCTTCTAAAACAACGCGAGGCTTGGAAGGCATAATTATTTTATATTCAGACATAATAATTTGATTAATTTGTAATAATACTTGCCCGCTTCCGGCGGGATAAATTTAAATTTAACGACTATAAAATTCAAGCACGGCATTAATATTAAGGAAGGTTTCAATATTTTTCGGTTTAGCTAAAATGCGCCCTTCTAGGCTATTTATATCAAAACTAACCCATGCTGGAGCATTGTAATCTTTAAGCCTATCGGTAAGATTTTCAAATATTTTCTTGACCTTGCTTCCTTCGCGAATTTTTATCACATCTCCGACTTTTACTTCATATGACGGAATAGTGACCCGGTGATTGTTTACAATAAAATGTCCGTGGGAAACCATTTGCCTGGTAGCGCGACGACTGGCCCCTAGACCCATACGGTAGATTACGTTATCTAGACGAGATTCTAGTCCTTCGTAAAGCTTTTCTGCCGTACTGGCGCCACCAACCGCTGAAACTTTTTTGACATAATTAGAAAGCTGGCGTTCAGAGATACCGTATGAAAAACGTATCTTTTGCTTTTCTATAAGCTGAGCTCCGTATTCGGTGGGAGCTTTCGGACGCTTACCTCCGGCAAAGGATTTGGGGGCAGCAGAAGAAAATTTGGCAGTTTGACATTTGTCATAAACTCCCGGACCAAGTCTTCTGCAAATTTTAAATTTTGGCTTTGATATCATTTTGTTCGTAATTTGTAATTAATAATTCGTAATTGTTTTTTATACTCGTCTAGGCTTCTTGGCCTTCGGACCGTTGTGGGGTACAGGGGTCGCATCCAACACAGAAGTGACTTCAATGCCATGAGCCATAAAAGCTCTAACCGCTGGCTCTCGTCCGGAGCCGACCCCGAGGATAACCACATCTGCATCTTTTACTCCAAGGATCGCCGCCTTGCCTCCGATAATGTCTCCCACTTTTGAAGCGGCAAAGGGTGTTCCCTTTTTCGCCCCCCTAAAGCCAAGACTGCCAGCGCTGGACCAAAACAACGTATTACCTAATTTGTCTGAAAAAAGAACTTTGGTATTGTTGAAAGTTGCTTCCACGTGCAAAACACCGGAAACGATTTTCTTCTTGGCTGTTTTCCCTGCCTGTCCGGTAGGCAGGCCCGGAGCCTTTTTGATTTCTTCCACTTCAGGCTTTATTTCTTCTGTTGTTGTTTTTGTTTTAAGCATTTTTTTTACTAGAACCTAGCACCTAGTCACTAATTTTATGTCTTACTCTCTTTCCTCTTACCGGAGGCCATTGTCTTTCTGACGTTGCCTCTGACCGTTCGAGAGTTCGTCTTGGTGCGCTGTCCGCGGACCGGTAACCTTTTCATGTGGCGAATGCCTCGAAAACTTTTTATGTCTTTTAATCTTTTTATGTTAGCCGCCGTTTCCCTTTTTAGATTTCCCTCAATAGATATTTTTTCTACGATAGCGCGGATCTTGTTTTCCTCGTCTAAGGTTAAGTCTTTGGCTTTCTTACCATGATCAATGCTGACTTGATTCAATATTTTTCGAGCAGATGAAATGCCAATACCATATAGGCAAGTCAAGCCGATCTCAAGTCTTTTTTCATTTGGTACGGTAATTCCTAAAATTCTCATAAATTATTGTTTTTGTTTGTGTTTTGGATTAGAGCAGATTATCCTCAAGTGCCTAGCTCTTTTCACCATTTTACAATTATCACAAATTTTTTTTACGGCTGATTTTATTTTCATAAAAGTTTATTTAACAAAATTAAACAAAACAAGAGAAAAACAAGGAGAATACCCTTATTTTTCAATACTCTATCTTTTTAAAAACTGTAATTGTTATAATACACTATTTTAAAAATAAAGACAACCCCTCTACAACCTTTTAATTATTCTGCCTTTTCCGCCATACGGATCAAGCACCATCTCTACTGAATCCCCGATTAGCACTTTAATTCTGTGCATTCGCATTTTGCCCCCCAAATAGGCTAAGATTTCTTTTTCCTCCTCATTTTTCCCCGATGTTTTGTCCTCAATCTTTACTCTAAATAAAGTAGAAGGCAGAGCTTCTGTGACAACTCCTCTGGCCGTGGCTATTTTTTCTTTTCTTGGGTCACTCATGTATATACCAAACATTATATCACAACTTAAACAAAGCACAAACAACCACAAACATACTGAGAGGCTTTGCCTCTCAGTTGGCTTGCTTTAGATAGCTTGTTGTCACTTTTATATTTTTCGCTTTTCCGGGAAGGGACTGAATCCAGGGCGGGCTTAACTTCACCAAAGCAGAACTGACATTTGGATATTGGGAAAGAATTTGATTAAAATCTTTTTTGGGTTTACCTAGTAAATCAGCAGTAAATTTATCCGTATCAAGCTTCCAAACTATTTTTGTGGAACCGGCTAAATTAAAATCTATGTTCTGCACGTTATCAAATGAAATATTGTCTTTGTCGGCAAGAGTAAAAGTTAAATCTTTAATCCCCGGGATGTAAACCTCGCTTCCGTCATAATCTGCCACATTGTCTTTTACAATTTTTTGGGTGAGTTTTTTTTCATTAAAAAGAAGACCATATAAAGTACCTTTGAGCGTAAGCGTAACACTATTGTCGTCATTGTTATAAGTGGAAGAAATATTGGAATCGTTATTGTTAAAAAAGATAGCATCTTTAAATAGGATAAAGCCGTCTGGAATCTGGCTGGTCGCTTGCGCCAAAAGCTTTTTCTGGAGCGCAGTTTTCAGATCATTTATTGAAGTTGCTTTTTCCTCTTCAGAGATATCTGGAATCTTCCCCACTAGTCCGCCAGTTATCGCGGTATTCGGCTTTGATCTTACTTTTATTTTAGTATACTTAGCCGTTCCCTTAAAACCAACGATAGAAAAATCTAAAGGAACATCGCTGTTGTATTCTGCCCCGGCTACGCTTGCGTAAATGCCAACCTCCACTTGCCCCGGAGTGCCATCCTTACCAATCCCCGGCACAGTTGTCTTGGTGGTTGTTTTATAAATTTTCCCGTTGGAGCCCTCCAGCCTTGTGTCTATGGAGAGTGGCTGTGCCGTAGAACTAAAAGTATTGAAAATAACTACCGTGCCTTTGGCAGATTCTTTCACGTCTTTTTCCCCGCTTCCTTGTATTTTTTTGCTTTCCACTCCCCCGAGAACTACTAGGTTAAAAAATAAGCCATTGCTACTTGAGTCCTTGCTGGCAGAAAGATTTTTGCCTAAAACAATATCGGCAGTTTTAAGATCTACCTTGACCTCTGCTTTGGCAAACAAAAAAGAAAAGGCAAAAATACAAAACATCACGGACACAAAAGCCACCAGCCAAAGCAAGTATCTGTATTTATTTTTGGAATGCTTTATCTTTACATCGGCCATCCCATCAGCCATCAGCTGCACTTTCTTTGGCTCAATTTTGAAAACACGATTCTTACCGCGTTTCACTCTTACCATGTCTTCTAAAAATTGCTTTGGCATAATTTTATACCTAAATTAAAAAACGACTAATGTAAATGGAATCGATAACCAGAAAGGGCTCGCAAAACATACCCTCTTTAAATTCTACAACACTATGGAGTAATTGGGTATCCAGGAAAATAACTTCGAATTTTGATTCCGTTAAAGTGTATTGACTAAACTGTTCGTTTTTGATTGTTTCGGAAAAGAAATTAGCAATATCTTTGTCAATCGCAATATAAATTGTTGATGGAATAGAAATATCGTTAGATAAATTTGCCAATGAATCTTGAAATTTCTTTAGCCATTCCCTTCTTAATTTGTCTAAAATCAACGATAATTTTGCGTGTACAGACTCTTCCGCGTGCCCATCTTTATAAAGAGAAATGAGAGAATCCGCCTCGCCCAAGGTGCAGCCTAGCTCAGTAGCCACGCCCCGAGTTAGGAAATTACGACCCAGAGGAAAAGACATTGATTCGCGCAAAGTATTTTTCTTGACCATGGATATATCCGTCACCTCCCCGCCGATATCTACCAGAAGGAAATTCTCTTGCCTGAAATACATGTCGCGCACTACGGTAAAAAATGACAGGATAAAAGAAGAAAATTTAATTTGTTTGGAATGAAAATATCCCCCGATTGTCTCTTCTATCTTTTTTAGCACTTGCTCTCCACTCATAGAAATAAAAATTGTCATTTCTAATTCTTTGGTTTTTTGGTCCAGGGCCTCTGCTGTCTCGTAGCCATTCAATGTTGTTTTAATATTTTTAAGTTCAATAACCTGAACCCCACCACTAGCATCATTAAACTTAAGAGCATTTTCTTCTTCAAAAAGATTTATCTCTTTTCGTATCAATTCATCCGCCAACTTTTGAGTAAACACGAAGGGTGTATTTTTCTTTAAACTAATTTTCCTGGTTTGAAAAACGTACCAGGGTGAAGATAAAATACAAAAGATCTTGTCCGGCGTACCCAGGCCTGCTTTATAAACCCTTTCCACGACAGTTTCCAGCGACTTTATGGTGGATAATAAAAAATTATCGATATCAATCTTTTCTTCCACCTTTATCAGCTCTCGAACGGAGAAAATTATTTTGGGAACCCTAGAGCTTTGCGCTTCAAAAAGAGCCCCGTCTACCGAAGAAGACCCAACATTAAAAACCAATATCAACTCATCTTTCTTTTTAGGTTCAGAAAAAATTCCCATTTGCTATATTGTATCACAAAAGTACCGCTTTTATGCGCCTGATGCCTTGCGCAGAGGCTTCCTCTTTTTGAATTTTAAATTGACCCAATTCGTTAGTGTTCTTCACGTGCGGACCGCCGCAGAATTCTATGCTGAAATCCCCTATTTTATAAACTTTCACAATGTCCCCATATTTAGACAAATCGAAAGATAAATTTTTAACAATTTTTACCGCCTCTTCTTTTGGTAATTCCATCATCTCCACCGGAATGGCTTCCTGTATTTTTTGATTCACTAAAGCTTCCACTTCTTTCAATTTATCTGCCTGCACTTTCTCTGGCCAGTTAAAATCAAAACGCATTCTCTCGGCGGTGATATTACTTCCCTTTTGCACAATTTCTTTACCTAATACTTTTCGCAAAGCAGCTAATAACAAATGCGTAGCTGTATGGTACTTAGTGCTCTCCACTCCAGCATCTGCCAAGCCACCCTTGAACATTCCGGCGGAGGCAGTCTGAGAAAGTTTCTGATGCTCTGCCATGTCTTCTTCAAATGCTACCAAATCAATTCCTAAACCTCTTTTTTCTGCTTCTTCTTTGATTAATTCAATGGGAAAACCATAAGAGGTATATAAAGTAAAAACAATATCTGGTCTTAAAATTTTATCAGTGAGTGTTCCATTTATATAAGTTTCAATTCTGTTTTCAAATTCTTTTAAACCATGTTCAAGTTTTTCTCTGAATTTATTTTCTTCTCTTTCTATTTCTCCCTTATCGTCGAGAACATAAGTATTTTTGTAGATTTTTTTTATTCTTTCAATTTCTTGCGCTAAGGGTTTTTTAGAAAAACGGACTGCTCTTCTAATCAATCTTCGAAGAACATATCCTGCTCCAGTGTTTAAAGGAACCACACCGTCTGAAATCATAAAAAGTGCAGCTTTTACATGATCAGCAACAATTCTTTCTTCTCTTGTTTCTTCATTATTAAAAAGATCAGTACCATAAACACTTCTCTTTTTTTGCACAGTAGTCGCTAACCGCTCTAGTCCCATTCCTGTATCAATACCAAGAACATCTAGTTTCTTTAACAAAGCTTCACCTTTATCTAATTTTTCTCGCGAACCATCACAAAAATATTCATTGAAAACTATATTCCAAATCTCCACATCTTGCCCGGCGGCATTCTTGCAATAAATTTCCGTAGTCGGTCCGCAAGGCCCGCAGTCCCCTGTCGGCCCCCAAAAGACATCGTTCCCGTCCTCTCTTATATCTTTTACGCTCAGTTCTTTCCAAATCTTCTCAGAATCATCGTCCTTTGGAACATTTTCACTTCCTTTATAAATCGTGACATAAGAAATATCTAAATTCATTTCCTTGGTAATAAAATCATGCGCGTAGGTTATCGCTTCGCGCCGGCCGTAACCCCCGAAGGAAAAATTTCCAAGCATTTCAAAAAAAGTCAGATGGGTATCATCTCCAACCTCATCTATGTCGCCAGTCCGAATACATTTTTGGATTGTTACAATATTCCTATTACTAAAATCTTTGTCGGCCTCTTTGGGATTGATATAATACGGCTTGAACTGTTGCATGCCGGCAGTCGTAAACAGCACTGAAGGATCGTTTTCCGGGACAAGCGAAGATGAAGGAATTATTTTATGCCCTCTGCTCTCAAAAAATTTTAGAAATTTTAATCTAATTTCATTGGAATCCATATTTTATATTATTGGAAATTTTTCTTAATAGGCTTTTCTAGAATATTTACCAAAATTAATATCATCAGCACCAGAACAGTAACGACAACGGCTAAACTGTAAAAACCGAACCCCGCCGCCATGCCGATGCCTGCCATTACCCAGAGCCCGCTGGCTGTGGTCAAGCCCCGAAGCTGGGAGCCATAAATCATAATAGATCCCGCACCGAGGAACCCTATGCCGACGATAATCTGAGAAGGAATCATTACTGGGTTGAGCCCGGCGAGATTCCCGTATTTGACTACCAAGGCTTCCGAAACCAGGACAAACAACGCTGACCCCAGCGACACTAAAGCATGCGTCCTCATGCCGGCATCCTTATGCACCAGAAGCCTCTCTGCTCCCACAAAAAGCCCAAGCACTAATGCAACCGTTAATCTTAAAATTACTTCACTGTTTTGTGTAAAAAATTGTTCCATCCCGTACGAAATTCTATCATTATTGTTTCTGAAAGAATTTTTTAATCTAATAAGTAAACCCCGTTATTTCGTACGGGATCCATTGATTAATCATACAACAACTCCGCCACCAAGACAAATATCTTTATCATATAGAACAACAGACTGGCCAGAAGCCACTAACCCTGGCTTGGGGAAGACAACCTTTGCCAAAGCCTTGCTTTGGCAAATTATTTTACAAAGCAGAAATTCACCATGGTAACGAATTTGCGCGGTGTAATTTTTATTAGGTTTTGGAACTTCTGAAATCCAATTCACAAAACCCAGGGCTGTGCTTTCTTCGGCATTCGCAACCAAAGCTCGGTCAGCCATGTTCAAGATAGTGTGCGAGCCGTGAGAAAGCACACGCCCTGGGTTTTGTGACACATACAAAATATTTTTCTTTATATCTTTACCAACTATGTAATAAGCTCCATCTGTAGGTGTTTTTTGGGTAATTGTAAATCCATGCCTTTCTCCTAAAGTATAAAAAACGACACCTTCGTGATGGCCAATTACTTCTCCTTTTTTATTTCCCGCCTCCGACGGGGCAAGCAATACTTTGCCTTTCTTTACTTTTATATAATGTTTCAGAAAATCTTTTAAGTCCACAGCCCCAAGGAAACAGATCCCCTGACTGTCTTTCTTTTCCGCGACCGGCAAATTGAATTTCTGTGCTAGCTTCCTGACTTCGGTTTTATTAAGATTTCCAACTGGAAATAAAATTTTCTTTAATTGTTCTTGTTTTAATGTCCACAAAAAATAACTTTGGTCTTTTGATGGATCTTTAGCTTTTACAAGATAAAAAGCTGTGCTTTCTTCGGCATTCGCAACCAAAGCTCGGTCAGCCATGTTCAAGATAGTGTGCGAGCCGTGAGAAAGCATCAGCTTTTTATTACCAGCATAATGCCCCGTTGCCACAAAGTCCGCCCCCATGGAAAGTGCCTTTTTGAGAAAGGCGCCAAACTTTACTTCTTTGTTGCACATCACATCCGGGTTCGGCGTTCGCCCAAGCTTGTATTCCCTTATCATATAATCCGCCACTTCTTTTTTATAAACATCTTCAAAATCAAAAGTTAAAAATGGAATGTCTAAAAAAGCCGCTACCCGCATGGCATCCAAGCGTTCCGCTTCTTCGTTGCACTCCAGAAAATCCGGATGCCAGGTTTTGATAAAAACTCCCACGACTTCATAGCCATCTTTTTTCAAGAGAGCAGCCGAAACAGCGCTATCTACTCCGCCGGAAAGTCCAACGAAGACCTTTCTTTTAAGAGGGGTATTTGTTTGTTTGTGTTTATTCCAAATTCTGGTCATATTGGTTTCGTTCACCGGGCCTAGGGTAGCCCCAGCATTAAAAGTACCGGGAATGTCAGTTTTGTCCATTTCCCGTTCGTGAATCTTATTCGGCAGAGGGATGGTGGCAAAAATCTTGACGCTCTCGCCCTCGATCACCACTTCATCAATAATGAGTTTTATTATATCTTTTTTCAGCCTTTCTGTCACTATTTTCGGATCGTTTATTTTACTCAAAAACTTGTGGCAGGTTTCTTTGAACAGATCGATCTTTGCGCTCACGTCATGCTGGACGTTGAGCTTCATCATGAGAGCGTCGCGTTCGGAGATCAGTTTCTCCTCGCTTAGTTCAATGTCGGTTTTCTCTTTTCTGAATTCCGGAAGCGTCATCGCCTCGGCTTTAAATGCTTCAGTGATCCGCTTCTTGGCCACTTCCAATTTCTTGATTGCGTCACTTATGTAATCCAGTCGGCCTTCAATACTTTTGGCTCGTTCCTCGTTGAGGATGGATTCATCACGAAAGGTATTAAAAACCTCTTCCGGATTTTCTAAAATCGACTTTACCGTATCCCAAACCATTGGCTCGATCTGATCGGCTCGCAAATACGGACTTTTGCAATTCTCTTGTGGCGTATTGTTGGCCCGGCTCTTGCAGTAGTAATAAATCACATCGCTCTTTTCCTGATGGCCGCGATACCGGAGACCATCCTTGGCGCACCGGATAAGACCCTGTAATAAATATGTCTGCTTGGTGCATCGCTTGGCGAACATCAAATTCTTTCGAGCCTGCAGGAATGCTTTCTTATGCTGTTCATCGGAAACGATCCTTGGTATTTCTATCGGATACCATTCCTCTTTGGCTCTTTTGATTTGCCTGACTTTCGGCTTCCCTGTCCGAAGATTCGCCACATCCAGTTTTATAGTCTGATTTTTACCGCAGTACCACCGGCCGGTATAAGCTTCATTGGCCAAAACATTCCGGATTGTCACCTCGCTCCACCAGCCAATCGGGTATTTTTTCAGTCCTTTCATCTTCCGGTTCTTCTCGGTATTTTTCAGCGCGTCATATTTGGTGGGGATTTTGAGATCAAAGAGCTTGGCTTGGATTTGTCTGATATTGAGCTTGTCTTCGGTGTACCAGTCATAGATCATTTTTACGACCTTGGCTTCGGTTTCATCGAGTTCGTGCTTACCGATTGGATAGTTGTATCTGTATCCGAACATCGGACGGCCGCCGTTGAACTTGCCAGATTCGATTCTTCGCTTCATGCCACGCTGGGTTCGCTCCATGATCTTAGCTCTCTCAAATTCGCTGAATGCGCTAAGAATGGTAAAAAGCAGTTTATCGTTCGGTGTCGTACCCAGTTCCCCGGTCTTAAAATGGATCGTGACATTTTTCTTTTTGAGCTCTTCAAGAATGATGAGCTGGTTATATGTGTCTCGGCCGATTCGGTCGGCGTCATAGACTAGAAAGTATGCAACGTCGTCATGGGTTTTTAAATTATCACGGAAGGCGGTGAGAGCCGGGCGGATAAGCGTTGCTCCGCTAAAACCATCGTCTATGAACATCATCGACTCATCCGGGACCGGCAGGTTGTGATTCGTCGCATACTGCAACATGCCACCAATCCCGTGGATTTGCGTGTCGATGGTTTGATTACTTTTTTGTTCCTCGGTCGATACCTGAGCGTAAAGGACTGATTTCATAATTCTTATGCTTATGTTTCTGGTCAACGAACACCCTATACTAATTTCTCGAACAAGCTAAGCTT
>Ga0172379_10006493_pt1 | contig 15621 bp, 7 predicted proteins | sample GrowelOW334metaG_FD_119756 | JGI IMG/M metagenome (GOLD analysis project Ga0172379, IMG submission 119756) | Groundwater microbial communities from an aquifer near a municipal landfill in Southern Ontario, Canada - Groundwater well OW334 metaG | ecosystem: Environmental > Aquatic > Deep... | reverse complement strand
CTGATCTTCGGCAACAACACGCGCAACTGTTACGTGAATGCGCGCGAGGTGCCCGGCACGGATGAACTGTGCGCCACGCTGATCTCGCACGGCGGCGATCTCAACGGCCCCGTCGCCCTGATTGATCCGCGCAAAGGCCGGTTCAATCCCGGGGCCATCACAAACATCACCCCCGATTCGAAACCGTATTACAACATGAACTGGGCGCATCAGCAGTGCTTCCGAGATCCTGTGCCGGTTGCGCGCGATTACTTTCTTGTCAGCCACGCACCGCAGAAACTTTTCGGGATTTACATCATCGACCGCTGGGGAAACCGCGAGCTGCTCTACAACGACCCGGCCATCAGCAGCATGTGCCCGTCCCCCCTGCGGCCTGCGCCCGTGCCGCCGGAACTCGCGTCCCAGGTCCCGCCGGAGCAGGCCGCTGGCGATGGCGAGTTTTTCGTGGTGGATGTTTACGCGGGCCTCGGACCGGCGGTGGCGCGCGGCAGCGTCCGGTATCTGCGCGTCTCCCAGGAGGTCCGCGCCGATTTGGAGCAGTTGCCCGGCGGCGAATACCGAAAGGACCATCCGCCGTTCCAGAGTTTCTATGCCTCGCCGACGGATCTGGTGCGCGGCCCCAATGGCTGGCCAACTTATGTGGTGAAGGCGGCGCTGGGCATGGTGCCCGTCGAGACCGACGGCTCGGTCCGCTTCCAGGCGCCGGCGGGCAAGGTGCTCTATTTCCAGCTGCTAGACGGAGACCTGAACGAAGTGCAGCGCATGAGAAGCGTTGTGCAGCTCCAGCCGGGCGAAAAGCGGAGCTGCATCGGTTGTCACGAACAGCGGGAAAGCGCCAGTCCGGTCCACGCAACGCTGGCGATGCAACATCCGCCGCGCCGGCTGGAGCCGCCGTCATGGGGGGCGGTGCCGTTCGCTTACGAGAAAGTGGTCCAGCCCGTGTGGGACAAGCACTGCGTCATCTGCCACGACCAAAAGGACGCGCACAAGCTCGACCTGAGCGGCACAACCGGCGGGGATCGCGTGCCGGCGTCCTACCGCACCCTCATCACCGGCGGCTGGGTGCATTATTTTGACATGAAGTGGAGCCTGCCCCACGACAAGGCGGAACCGCTGACTTTCGGCACCGTGAAGAGCCGTCTCCTGAAGGTGATCGAGCCCGGGCATCAGGGTGTGAAACTCACACGCGACGAGATGCACCGGGTGAAGTGCTGGATAGACCTCAACTGCCCGCTCTGGCCCGATTACACCCAGCGGGAACTTCGGCCCGCCCTGGCCAGGAGGACTGCCACGAATCCATGAAACGAAGCCTCATCATCCTGCTGGCGCTTGGCCCGGCCTTGGTGGTCGCAACAGCGGGAAGTGCCGGGCACGAGTCCAGTGGCAACACCGACGGCCTGCTGACGTGGCAGCTCGGCGATCTGGCAGCCGGACAGTCCGCCCGCGAGGTCGCGTTGTTCGCGCATGGAAAAACCGCCCCGGATGTTGCCGGCCTGCTGACACAGGCCCGTGCGCAGTTTGCCCGGATGCCGGAGCCGGCTGCGGGAGTGCCAGGGAGTGCGGCGGGCACGGTGTGGATCAGGAACGGTGTCACGGATTTTGCGCTGCAAGGCCCGGGCCATTTCTTCTGGGAAGGTGGACGACAGAGCCTGACCGGCGAACGCGGCGGACAACTCAGCCGCTTCGGTTACTTTGTGCATTACAACGACCGCCAGGCGGGCACGCCGATTTCCGGCAACGGCACGCCGGAGAACCTGCGCGTGGTCGAACCACTGCACCTGACAGGCGACGGGCAGGCGGTGGTGGTGGTTGAAACCCGTGACGGGCAGCTGCGATTGCGGCTTCGGACTGCGATGGGCACGGGTGCCGTGGCGGCGGTCGAATTCATCGCGTTGAATTCCGGCAGCGGACCGCTTCGCGGCGTGCGGCTCACCGCCTACGCAAATCTCGAGGCAGCACACGACCACGAAAACGACTTCAGCGCCCTGGACGCACGCACCGGCGCCCTGCTCACCGTGGATGTCCCGACGGGAATTTGCGTGGCCATGGCGGGCCTGGGCCGACCCGCTTCCGGTCACAGCGGGAACTGGCCGTCGAAGGAGCAACTGCGCGATGGGGCGGGTGTTCCCCTGGCCGGATGGAAACCGTTTGCCGGCCCGCCCGCCGCCGTGACGAAAGTGCTGAGTCCGCCGAAACCGGCCCGCGGAACCTTTGAAAACTACGCCCCGGCACCGCCGGTGGCTCCAGTCGAACCGGCGACACGAACCCTGAGCGCCGCCGATGCGGATGGCGTATTGCGCGACGACTGGCTGTTCCAAGCGGAAGGCAGGCCGCTGGCGAAGCGCGCGGAGCAGGAGTTGCGCTGGGCGCGCGATCTCGCAGCACGGCTGACGCACGGAACGCGGGCACCCGACTTGTCAGGCGATCTGGGGGAACTGAACGCACTGGAGCGGAAACTCGCCGCGCTAAAAAACCCGGATGATTCCCCGTCCGGAAGGGATGCGGCGCGTGAAGTCTATGAATCGATCCGGAAAGTGAAGCGGCGCATTCAGTTCAAGAATCCGGTGGTGGATTTCACGCAGGTCTTGCTGGTGGACAATCCATATCCGGCGGGCCGCGAGTGGCAGCACCAGGTGCGTCACCGCAACGGCATGATGGCGGTGCCGGGCGGACGGCTGCTGGTGCTCGACGGCCTGCATCCCGGCGGCCGGGTGCGCAAGCTCGCACCCGACCGTCCGGCGAGTTTCTGGCGGCCGGATCTGTCCTTCGACGCGCAGCGCGTGCTCTTCTGCATGAAGCGGCACGACGAGCCGGCCTTTCACCTTTACGAGATCAACCTCGACGGCACCGGCCTGCGCCAGATCACCGACGGGCCTTACGACGATCTTGACCCGATATATCTGCCTTCAGACCGCATCATGTTCAGCTCCACGCGCGGCAACACCTTCATCCGGTGCATGCCCTACACCTACTCCTACATTCTCGCCCGATGCGACCTGGACGGGCGCAATCTCTATCTGGTGAGCACTGCGAGCGAGCCGGAGTGGCTGCCCGCACTGCTCCACGACGGCCGGGTGATTTTCTCGCGCTGGGACTATATCGACAAGGCGCTGTGGCGCATCCAAAGCCTCTGGACCGCCCGTCAGGACGGCACGCGAGTCGAAACATTCTGGGGCAACCAGAGCGTCTGGCCCGACCACCTCGCAGGGGCGCGGCCCATTCCTGGCAGCGACCGTGTGATGTTCATGGGCGTCGCCCATCACGACTGGTTCGCCGGGTCGGTGGGAATTCTCGATCCGAACAAGGGCCGCAACTTTCCGCACGGCCTGACAAAGGTCACCGCTGACGTGGCCTGGCCCGAGAGCGGCCCGCCGCCGCTCGATCCCGTCGAAGCCGCGGACTATCACACCGCAGGGAAATTCGATGCCTGGCAGACCCCGTTTCCGCTGTCGGAGGAGGACTTCCTCGCTTCCGCGCGGCGCGACGGAAAGTTCCGCCTCTATCTGATGGATGTGCATGGCAACCGGGAGTTGATCTACGAAGGCGCGCACCACGTCTGGCACGCCATGCCGGTGAAGCCGCGCGTGCCGCCGCCCGCGCACAGCGACCTCGTCGCCTGGCCGGACTCGGGAAAAGACCGGAAGCCACCCGAGCCGGGCGTCTTCTACAGCGCGAATGTGACCCAGGGCGTGCCCGACCTGCCGCCCGGCAGAGTAAAGTTCCTTCGCGTGCTCCAGATGGACCACAAGACCTACTCGCTCTGGGGGCGCGACGCCCGCAACTCCGGTCCCGCAGTGTCGCCGCTGCAGGACGACGGGGTGAAGCGCATCCTCGGCACGGTGCCGATCGAGGCCGACGGCTCGGTTTACTTCAAGGCCCCGCCGGGCGTGATCCTTTACTTCCAGCTCCTCGATGAGCACCAGCGCGCGCTGCACACGATGCGCTCCTCGACCGGCCTCATGCCGGGCGAGCGGCGGAGTTGCATCGGCTGTCACGAACAGCACACCACCGCGCCGGTGAACGCGACCGGCCTGGCTCTGCGACATGAGCCGCGCGAACTGACCCTGCCGCCGTGGGGCACCGCCAGCGTGGGTTACGAACGTCTCGTGCAGCCGGTGCTGGACCGGCATTGTGGCAAATGTCATTCCGGCGATGGGGATGGCCGTTCGAAAATCGACCTGACGCTGCGCCCCGGCAACGGTGTCTTCAAGGAACCTTACCTCACGCTCATCGGGGCGATCGGGTTTGGTTTGAACAAGCAGTCGCACCCGCCCGGTCTCGCCGGCGCGCTGATGTGCGAGAATTTCGCGCAAAGCGATCCAGACAGCTATGTGACCCTGCGCCCGATGCAATATCTCTCTTACACAAGTCCGCTGATCAACCTGTGCATGGGAGAAAAGCATTACGGTGTGAAACTGCCTCCCGCCGACTTGCAGACCCTCATCGGCTGGGTGGACGCCAACTGCCCCTACCGCGGTGACGAGGAGATGAGGGCGATACCGGACCCGCTGTTTTCAGGAATCGAGAAACTGCCCGTCCGCCCCCGCACGCAGACCGCACCCGTGATCTCGCGACCCTGAAAACCGATTCCGCGTGGCAGCTCCGCCACCCGGTCAACACTTGGAAATACGGGCGCTCCGCGTCCAGCGAGGCTTTTCGGTGGCTTTCCTCCTGTGAGCTGCATCTGCTCGGCAAAACACAGGCGTGGTCTCAAAACCCGGTGAAAGGCTAACAACGGATGGTTAGGACTCTGCCGATGGGGGCGTAGGTTTTGCCTTCTGTGAACCCGCTGCAAAATCAATTCTCTCTGAGATGCGGAGTGCCCGGAAGTCGAATTGTCATAAGCCGCAAGGCAAGAAGGCCAAAGAGATTCTGGATGGAATCCAAGCTTCCTCTGCTCCTCACAGCATTGATGAGCATCGGCGCATTCGCACAGGAGTCTTCAAAAGCGGAAAACCTGCTGGCTCGGCCACTGGAACATGAAGGGCTTTGGCCAAGAGAGGTTGTCCTCACAACGGCAACGGAATTTCCGGCGGTTCTCAATGACAAAGTGGCCGATTCAGCAGCGTTGCCCGCCAGCACAAAAGTCAAAATGATGCAGGTTGCACCGGAAACCGTGCGCCTGGCTTACGGGGCTGCGATCCAACGGGCGCGGCCGGATGCCACGAATTTGCTCCAGCACGCGCGAAGCGGAATGGCGAAAGTCGAACTTGCAGCTGCCTCCGCGAAGTCACCTGCGTTGCGTCCACCATCAACGGGGACGGTTCGTTCCACTTTGCCGCCAGCCGCGCCGACAGATTCAACGATACGCGGTGGCGACCTGCGCTATGAGGACAACGATGGTCCAAGGATGCTCGCACCGCGGCACATTCTGAGGGAAGACCTGCCGCGAATGCTGTCGGACCCCTCGGATAAGACGGCCCGGGTGCTCTATGACCGGGCTATCGAGCAATATCCCAAACTCGCAGATGATCTTCAGGCTCGCTTCAGCCGCGACCGGCTGGCTTTCCCCGAACGTTCCATGCTGCTGAATGTGGTCACAACGATCGGCGTGGCGAGCATTGGCTCCAAGGCGATGGGACGACCCGATGCCGACGGCCTGCGTCAGATGCGGGCCAAGGGGGTAGCGGCGACGATGGAGTTGGTGGCATCGCTCCGCCGGACAGGTAAAATGGTTTCCTTCTACGAAGTCGGTCAAGGGTCGGTGATGATGCCGCTGGCGGTAGCCTATGACTGGCTCTACGACGATTTGGACGATGCCCAGCGCAAGCAAATCATGCTCGCGATGATCGACTACAGCATCCGGCCCACTCTGGAGGCGTTGCACAAAACTCGTCCGTTTTGGATCGAGATTCTAAGCAACTGGACCAGGATTAACGTCGGCGGGGCGATCGCTTGCGGGCTGGCCGCTCGCCAGGCGGATACGGTGCCGTTCGACGCGGTGGGGTCTGATGGCAAGATGGCCAAGCGGCCATTCAAGGAGCATGTGGACTCGTTGCTGCGGAGCGGGTTGCCGAACTTGGCCCGATCGTTCGTATTGTTGCAGAACAACAACGGTCTCTGTGGAGAGGGCCCGGGATACCAGCACGATGGGATGTTGCCGCTGTTCGCGATAGCGGCCTCATTGGAAGGGTGTCTGAAAGATCCCCAGCGGGCACCTGCGATGATCCTCGATTTCGTGGCAGGCGCCAAGAAGGCCGGGGCGCTGCACATCCACTCCGGCATCCATCTGGCCAGCCAGCTGCCCGGAATCGGCTCCCTTAGCCAGGACTGGCCCTACAGCGATGGCACCTGGGGAATCACCTTTCAACCGATCAACCTCCTGATTGCCGATTACGCTCGCCAGAGCGGCAGCAGCCTGTGGCGCCAGGCGGCGTGGGTGGCCGCCCAGCGGGGTGATCGCGAAGAATTGGGGATGCGCCTGCTCTATCGAAGCCTCTTCCACTGGACGGCACCGCAGACCGACGCTCTGGGCCTGGCCGATGTGGACCCCAAGTCCATCCCGACCTGTCACACCTTCTTCAACCGCCGGAGCGAGATCGAACGCGGCGAGCCAGGCCCCAACCCCATGCTGGTCGTCTGGCGACAGAACTGGACCGATCCCAACTGCTCAGCCGTCATGTTCAAGGGCGGCGACAATCGCGCCGACCGCCACTCGCATCTGGACGGGGGCACCTTCGTCTTCGACAGCATGGGGGTGCGCTGGGCCACGGACTTGGGAGCTGCCCCTTACGAGTCTTGGCACAAGGCCGGTGTTCGCGGCGCAAACAGCCGCTACTACTCGTATCCCAGTCGCGCCTGCGGCCACAACACTCTGGTCATCAACCCCGCGAGAAATGACTACACCCAGATGAAGGTCGCCAAAACGTGGCTGGCTGAGATAAACCCCGACCAGGCGCTGGATGATGGCACCAGCGCTGCCTTCGGCCCGGTGGAAGGCATCCGGACCGACGGTCCACAATGCACCGGCTCGGTAAATCTGACCGAGCTTTATGCCCGCCACGGCTTGCTTACCCGTGGAGCCGGCGCGGATTCGAGGCGGACTTTCACCTTCAACAAAGCCACGGGCGAATTAACCGTCCATGATGTGTTATCCTTTGCTCAAGCCAACAATGAGGTCTGGTGGTATATGCATGTGCCGAAGGACGTCAAACCAGCTTCCCAAGATGTCCGCCGGATGATCCTGACCACCGCACGGCCCGATGGCACGCAGGTATCTCTGGAGCTGACGTTGCGAGATGTCGTTGGCAATGACATCGGCGGCCTCAAATACACTGGCATTGACGAGAATCTGCCGGGGAGGGTGTCGGCGGCGGGCCTGCTCTGGTCGGGGGGGAGCGCGCAACTTCACAAAGACAATTTTCGAAAAATCAGTGTGCACCTGACGGGCGTGGGCCGATCCGCTCAAATGACCGTGACACTGCGCCCGATGCAGGTGCCGGCTGTTGGAACGGTAGCGGCACCTTCTCCACCTGCAGCGTCAAAGAACCAACCCGCGCCGTTCGTCGCGGCTGGCGTCAAAAAAGTCGGGCCGGCGGGCGACGAGACGGAGTGGAGAGACGCCTTGAACCTGCTGCCGCTCATCGACCTGCGGCAAGACATCGTGTCGGGCGGTTGGACCAAGCAAGGCAATGCTCTCATTGCGGACGCGCTCCCGTTTCAGCGGATTGAGATTCCCTATGAGCCGCCTGCAGAATATGACTTCCGCGCCGATTTCACTGCGGGTGGAGGCGCGGTGGTCCAGTTCCTTTCCAAGCCGCCCCGGTCGTTTATGTGGATCATGGGCGGCTGGCGCAACACGATCTCGGCCTTTGACTTGGTCGGTGGTGTGACGGGGGACAAGAACCCCACCAGCGTCCGGCAAGGGGGCGGCTTGCAGAACCGGCGCCAATACAGCTCCATCATCAAGGTGCGAAACGACAGCGTGAAAGCCTACCTCGATGGCAAGCTCGTCAGCCAGTGGAAGACCGATTACTCCGACATGAGCATCCGTGCCGAGTGGAAGCTGCGCAAACCATCGTTGCTTGGTGTTGGCGCTCATGGTGACCGCACGGTTTTCCACAGAATCGAGGTGCGGGAGATCACCGGCAAGGGCCGTCTCACGCGGGGTGCCGCAGCGCCGTCTGCCACCCCTTAGTCGCCCGGAGGGACAACGGAGCCACCAAGGAGCCGCCGCTCGTCTCAAGAAATTCAAGGATCCTTAAGACAGGGGCTCCATCATCAATCATTGCCAGCGAACCGACGCGAAAGCAGTCCTCCCTGCGCCGCGACGTGGCTGGAAAACAAATTCCCCGGATTGGAGACTCGACGGAGCGGTCCCGCTGCCGCCTGCGCTGCTCATTCAAACGCGCTGGTCACCGGCCGGCCGTCGAAACCCGCGGGAAGCGGACGATCCAAAAGCCACAAGGCCGTCGCGGCGGTGTCGAAGGTTGTGACCCGCTCCGTGATGGTAAAATTCTTCTTCACGCCCCTGCCCCACGCGATCCACGGGATGTTCATGTCGTCCGGAGAGTTTGAACCATGGGTTTTGTCGTGGCCGCCGTGGTCGGCGCTCATGATCACGACGCTGGTCGCGGCGATGCCCGCTTTCTGAATGGCCGCCTTCACCACCGCAAGCGCGCCATCCGAGGCGGCGAATGCCCTGATCTGCTCCGGCGTGCCCCAGCCGTATTTGTGACCGGCGCTGTCCGGATCGGCGAAGTGGATGAAGCAGAGCCCGGGCCTTTTTGCGATGATGTAAGCGGCGGCCTCCGCCGAGACGACATTGGCGGTCACCGTGCCTTCCTTGCTCGTCTTGGTCTTGCCAACCTTCCCAGCGGCGGAATCCTTGGTGACCTCGGTCTGCCTGGCGGTGGGATAGGAGAATTCATCGAGGGTGCCCGGCAAATTCAGATGCTTGAACTTTTCCTTGCCCACGAACATGGCCGTGGAAACGCCGCCCTTCTTCGCCTCGGAGAAAACCGTCGGCACTCTCACCAGCCCTGCGCCGGGCACCCAGGTGTTCCACAAGATCATGTGCTTGTCAGGGCCGACCCCGGTGAGCATCGAGGTGTGCGAAGGCAGGGTGATGCTCGGGAAAATGGTCTGCGCCACCCATGTGTGCGCGCCCTCGGCGGCCATGCCCTTGAGCGTGGGCATTTCACTTTCGGCGATGACCGACGGCTTGCCGCCGTCGAAACTGATGATGAAGACGTGCTCCGCGCGGGGCGCGGCCGGCGCGGCAAGGGCGGTGAAAAGAACGGTGAACGCGGCGATGGAGCGGAAGAGCGAGGCGATCATGTTTGGTGCAGGGCAAATTAGCGTGATCATTGGGACACGTTGCGTGCGCGGAAATTCATACGACAACGTGCCAGCGGGACGCAAGCAGCCCGCTGCCGGTCAATGCCGGGAATGCTTCGTGAACAGACGTGTCGCATGAGCATTGTTCCTTTCACATCCTTCACTGCACAGCCCGCCTTCTTTTGCTTGAGCTCTCCGTCAGTCGGCGCATCCTGTCGTCCAGCACTATGAAACCATCCTCCTCCTCCGTTTCCCCCGTCACCCGGCGCACCTTTCTCAGCACCGGCGTCGTGCTGACCGCCGGCGTGGCCGCCCTCTCCCGGTCTGCGCGGGCGCAGGTCAACAAGAACAGCAAGCTGCGCATCTTCCAGGCCGGCGTCGGCGGGATCGGCGGCCTCCAGCGCAATGGTTTGAAAGGCCATCCGATGGTCGAGTGGGCCGGCTTCTGTGACGTGGACCAGAGGGAACTCGACCGCATCAAGAAGGACAATCCGAACGCCTGGACGGTGAAGGACTATCGCGAGGCCTACGCCAGCCGCGCCGGCGATTTCGATGCCGCAATCGTGGACACGCCGGACTTCCACCATGCCCCGATGATGCTGACCGCGATGAAGCACAACAAACACCTCTACGGCCAGAAGCCGCTGGTGCATCAGCTTGATGAGTTGCGGATGATCCGCGCCGGGCTCAAGGCGCGGCCCGGGCTCGTGACACAGATGGGCAATCAACGGGCTTGCAATCCGGGACGCATGCAGGCCGTGGAATTGCTCCGCCACAACCGGCTCGGCCGGCCCGTCGAGGCTTACGTCTGGACCGGCTCCGTCGAGCGCGGCCACTACTTCGCCGACGCCTGGAGCCCCTACGCTCCCGCGCAGCCGGTGCCCGCTTATCTGGACTGGAACCTTTGGCGCGGCCCGCTCACCGCAGACCTTCCCTACAGCGAGGACCTCGCCCCGCGCCGCTGGCGGGCCTTCTGGGAAACCGGCGGCGGCCAGCTCGCCGACTGGGGCTGCCATCTGCTCGACCTGCTCTACTTCGCCTATGACCTGCCTTCCCCGGAGGCGGTGCTCACCCACACCATCCGCGCCTCCAACACGGGGCACTCGTCGCACAACCAGAGCACGCTCACCTACCCGGGCGGCGGGAAGTTCGCCCGCAGCAAATTCGTCGTGCGCTACAACGACAGCGGCATGGTGCCGTCGTTTGCCGCGCTGGGCCTGCCGCCGATGAAAGTCGGGGCCAACCGCACGATGGTCGTGTGCGAGGAAGGCACGTTGCTGCTGGAGGCCGATGGCAAAATATCCATCTTTCGCAAGGGCCGGCTCGTGGACAACGAACCGCTGCCGGAGGTTGCGCCGCGCAACCATTGGAAGGACTGGGCGGACAACTGTCTTGGCGCGAAGAAGCCGCTGTGGACGCCTTTCGACATCGGCTGGCGCATAACCGAGCCTGCGTTGCTGGCGGTGAAGGCAACGCACTTTCCCGGCGAGGAGCTGCGCTGGGACGCCGCCAGCTCCCGTTTCACCAACCACGACAAGGCGAACACTCAAATCGTGTCCCGCACCTATCGGGAAGGTTTCGCGCCGCCGCCGGTCGCTTGATGCAGCCAGGGGAGCTCAACCGGGACGATGCAGTTGGTTTGGGGAGCGCGCCCGCCCCGGGCGCAGCGAACCGCGCCCTCGCGGTTCGCCCGGGGTGTCCGAAAACCCGCACCGTTCAGTGTTCCCAGACGCGCCCGGGATCGGCGCGACGTATGAGGGCGCGGGGAGCAGAAAGCCGCTCACTCCTGAGATCGGGGACGGCCTTGCCAGCGTAGCGGTGGAGTTGGAGCCCAAGGGCGCGGGTTGTGTCAGTGCCATGCAGAAGCTCCCGTAAACCCTCAGCGGATTCGGCGGGAGGGGAACCGGCGCCGTCAGCCAGGTGCCCGGCTTGTTTCACCGCATCGGACGCCCAGTCTCGGAACATCCCGAAGATTCACCCGCAGTTTCAAATAACTGCAACTTTCATCCGCCGTGCGTGTCATTAGGGAAAGACGACCGCACTGCGGTCGTTGCAGTCAACGGCGATTCACCGTGGTCGGAGCAATCTGCCGATGCCAGTGAAGCGAGTGCTTCCAGGTCGGTCTTAGGGAAAGAGTTTGGGCCTGGATTCCAAGTTGCAGCCAGCGTTGTCCCATGCGGAACCGGACGGGCTGCGCGCATCCAGCCGGCAAAACTCTTAACCGCGCCCGACCTCATGAACACAACTCCCCTCCTCTCCTTCGCGCTGGGCTTGGCATCCTTCATCATGCCGTCGCTGGCTTCAGCCGACGCACTGCCCCCGGCCAGCCAGTGGACCCCGCAGGAATCCGTCCTGGCCTTGGAGATTTTCCGTCCTGATGCGCTGCTGAACCCGCTCCTGGGTCCGAAGCTGGCCGACGCCGTCGCGACCGTGCCGGCCTATCAACACTGGCAGGCCACGCCCCAGTCCCGCGTGTTCATGGGAATCATCAAGCATCTCGAAACGCAACTGGGCACCGACTGGCGATCCGCTTTGCGCAAGCTGCTGGGCGAGGGCGTCGAGTTCGCCGCCGGCGCCGGCGGCGAAACCTTCCTGTCGGTGGATGCTCAGGACGCAAAGATGCTGGAGCAATTGCACGACATCTTCCGCACCATCGTGACCGCCAAGCAGGGCCGCGCCACTTCCCGTGAGCACGGGGGAGTAACTGCATGGAGCTTCGGACCGCAGGACTCGCATTCGATCGTGGGCAACCGGCTGCTTCTGGCCAACCGGCCCCGGATGCTGGACGACGTGCTGGACCTGCGCGCGAAGCCCGGTGGCAGGAGCCTGGCCTCGTCGCCGTTCTATCAGGCTGCAAAGAAGGCCGTGGGCCCGGACGCGGTCGGCATGGCCTTCATCAACATGCAGACCTTGAAGAAGAATCCCGGCTTGAAGGAGGCGTTGACGCGCGGTGCCAATCCGTTGACGGCGCTGCTCTTTGCCCACCAGGGGAAAACCCTTGAGCAGGCGAACTGGGTGGCCATCGGCCTTTTTGTCCGGGGCGAGCAGGTGACGCTCAAACTTGAGACGGACGGGCCGGTGCCCGATCCCGCCGGGCCGGCCGGCTTTGCCACGCCCCGCAAACCCGGCGAAGGAATCCTGCCCAACCTGGACGTCTCCGGCCGCATCGCCGCGCTCAGCATCTACCGCGACCTTCACGGCTTCTACGCCGCCAAGGATGCGCTGTTTCCTGAGCGAACCTCGGGCCTGATCTTCTTTGAAAACATGATGGGCATTTTCTTCAGCGGGCTGAATCTGACGGAGGAGGTGATGGGTGAAACCCATCCGGAAGTCCGCGTGGTGGTGGCTGCGCAACAATACGATCCCACGCCGGGAACGCCGTCGGTCCAGTTCCCGGGGTTTGCGGCCGTGATCCGCCTGCGTCACCCGCAGGTTTTCGGGCCAGTCGTCGAGGAGGCCTGGCAGAAGGCCGTCGGGCTGGTCAACTTCACGCGCGGACAGAAGGCGCTGCCGGGGCTGGTCATCGACCGTCCGACTTACGGCGACGCACAATTCTCGGTGGCCAGCTTCCGGCCGCCATCCAAGACGGACCCTGCGGGCCTCGATGTCCGCTACAACTTCCGTCCTTCCCTGGCGCGGGTGGGGGACTACCTGATTTTGAGTTCCACCGACAGTCTGACCAAAGAATTGATGGGCGCGCTGAAAAACGAATCGGCAAACAAGCCCGCACCAAGCAACACGGATCACAGCCTGTTCGAACTCGATGGCAGGCAACTGACGGCCATCCTGGCTGCCAATCGCGAATCCATGGTCCGCAAGAGCATGGTGGACAAAGGCTCCACGCGGGCGCAGGCCGAAGCAGAAACAGGACTGCTGTTCGTCATCTTGGAGACTCTGGACCAGGTTCGCCTGACCCTTGGCAACGAGGCCGGCCATCCGCAGGCAAAGTTGGAATTGAAACTCAAGGTGCCGGGAACGAAACGGGCCGTCGCCACGCGCTGACACGCGAGCGGAAAGGCCCCTGGCGCATCCGCTCCATCAGCACTCAAAACCATGTCCGCAGCACTGAACCAGAATCAGGATTCACGCGCGGCCGTTCCACCTGAGAAGTTGAACGATCCCGCCTGGGCGTGGGCGCCTTATGCGCCCGATCACGCGCGGCCGTGGACCCTGCCGCTGGCGGGACATCTCTACCGGCGCGCCGCGTTCGGCGGAAGCTGGAGCCAGCTCAGGCAGGCGCTGGCCGACGGTCCGCAGCGAACCATCGACCGGCTGTTGCGTCCGGACGCGGACACGGCGGCTTTCAACCGCACCATCGACGATTATGAATTTTCCGCCGCCAACACCGCGGCGGATGAACTGCGCGCCTGGTGGTTGCGCCGGATGCTCCAGACGACCCACCCCCTGCTGGAGACGATGACGCTCTTCTGGCACAATCATTTCGCGATCAGCAACGCGCGGGTCAACAACGCGCAGTTGATGAGCCGGCATGTCAGGCACCTGCGGCAGCATGCGCTGGGCAACTTCGAGGCCTTGCTGGGCGGACTGGCCACGCAACCGGGCGTGTTCCTCAGCCTGAACGCGCCGGCCAACCGAGCCGCCCGCCCAAATGAGTCCCTGCCCCGCGTGCTGATGGAGCAGTTCACCCTTGGCCCCGGCCGCTGCGCCGAAGAAGACGTGCGGGAGGCCGCGCGGGCGTTCACCGGTTGTTTTGTCCTGCGGGATGAACTCCGTTATTTCCCGGCGGAACACGACACCGGCGTCAAGAAACTGCTCGGCCAGCAGGGGCCGTTCGAGAGCAAGGACGTAGTCCGCATCTTGCTCGAGCAACCGGCGACTCCACGCTGGCTCGCAGGCAGGCTCTACCGCTGGTTCATTTCCGAAACGAGCCCGCCTGCGGACGCCCTGGTCAAGTCTTTGGCCGCGGGTTTCGCGAAGGACTACAACGTCGCCAAGCTGGTGGAAACCATCCTGAGATCCAACCTGTTCTTCTCGCAGGCCGCCTACCGGCAGAAGATCAAGAGTCCTGTGGAGTTTGCGTTGAGCATCGTCCGGCCGCTGGGCGGTGTCGTGGGCACGACGCGCCTCGGTGCTGATCTGGCGGACCTGGGCATGGACCTTTACCAACCGCCGACCATGACGGGATGGGCCGGTCATCGTTACTGGATCAACCGTTTCACGCTGGTGGGACGCAGCCGACTGGCCCAGGCGCTGCTCTCCAGTTCCGGCCCGTATGAGAGCAAGGTGGATCCCATGTCGGCAGCCGGGCGGCACGGCCAAACAACGCCGGAGGCTGCGAGCCAGTTTCTGATCGACCTCTTCCTGCAGGGAGACGTGCCGGCGGAAGCCCGGCAGGCCGCGAAGGCAACCGCCCAGACCGGACCGGGCGATCCCGGCGAACGCATCCGGCAGACGTGCGGCTTGATCGCCTCGCTGCCCGAGTTTCACCTGGCATAACCCTGAGATGACCATGCGCTCTACACGACGAGAATTCCTGAAAGCATCCGTGCAGGCTTCGACCTTGCTGACCTTCAGCCCGGTTGTGCCCGCGTTTATCAGCCGGTCGGCGCACGCGGGGACCGTGCAGGGCAATGACAGGCAGACCATCCTCGTGGTGGTCCAGCTCAGCGGTGGCAACGATGGCTTGAACACAGTCATCCCCTTTCAGGATGACCTGTATCACAAGGCCCGGCCCACTTTGCGCCAGCTCCCCGGCCGTGTCCTCAAGCTCAACTCCCAACTGGGCTTTCATCCCGAGATGCGGGCGTTTCAGCGGCTCCATGAGGAAGGCGGGCTGAACATCGTGCAAGGGGTGGGCTATCCGAGTTCCAAACGCGACCACCCCACGGCCATGAAGGACTGGCACACGGCCAAACCCAGGGAACCGGACTGCCAGACCGGCTGGATGGGCCGGACGATTGACCGGGCGTGTGGGCCGGGCCGGGCCGATGTGCCGGGGATGTTTGTCGGAAACATCGCCGAACCGCTCGCCCTGCAGACGGAGAACGTGGTCGTCCCATCCCTCCGGCGCCTTGATCAGTGGACCCTGACTTCCAAGGCCGGCGCTGGCGGACGGGATGCATTTCGCCGGCACCTGGTCCAGGCGGCGCAACCTGATCGCGCCGGCACGGAGAATCCACTGTTGAACCTCCTGCGACAAACCACGGTGGACGCGTGTTCAGCCAGCCAGCGGGTCGAAGCAGCCGGGCCGCTTCGGGCTTCGCCGGGCGGCGGATATCCGGAGTTTCGACTCGCGCAAACGCTTCAATCCGTCGCGCAACTCATCCGCGCCGACGTCGGCGTCCGGATTTACTTCACCGAGCTGGGCGGCGGCGGGATCGG
>Ga0172379_10006492_pt1 | contig 15622 bp, 15 predicted proteins | sample GrowelOW334metaG_FD_119756 | JGI IMG/M metagenome (GOLD analysis project Ga0172379, IMG submission 119756) | Groundwater microbial communities from an aquifer near a municipal landfill in Southern Ontario, Canada - Groundwater well OW334 metaG | ecosystem: Environmental > Aquatic > Deep... | reverse complement strand
TTCCGGCAACCAAGGTCTCATCGACGCATTCGTGCAAACCGGAGTGACACCACAGCAAGCGGCAAGTATCGTGCAAAGTAACCCGGTTGCAGCTGCAAACTATATAAACGCCATTGCTCAAAACAACACCCAGGCCATAGCGGCTACTGCAGCGCAGCTCAATTTGAATCCCAACATTTCTTTTGCCCAACAGCGGGCGATAATGCAAATCGCAGCACAATCTGTCCCTAAGCAGCAGGCACCTGCGCAGCAAGCGCCGAATGCTGCCTCGACATTTGCCGATGGGGCCGTGTCCGATATCGTAAAAGCGAAATGCGCGATTGCGAGTATTGAGAGCGGCAGTTGTCAGGGTAATCACTATTTGCGCGGCCCGATAACTCGCAGGGGGGACCGCGCGTATGGAAAATATCAAGTCATGGGCGCCAACGTCCCGTCGTGGACGATGCGCTCGTGTGGCCGGGCTTATTCGCCCGAGGCATTCCTCAGAGACCCGCAATGTCAGGAGAAGGTGTTTGAGACCATCTTTTCCGAGCACGTGCGCTCGTGCGGTAGTTATGAAGGCGCGGCGTCTAAGTGGTTTAGCGGACGCTGCCAAATTACCAACTCGAATGACGGGTATACATCAGTCTCCACGTATGTTCGTCGCTTTGCTGCCGTGTTCGGAAGCTCCACAATGCCGTTTGGTTCGGCAGCGAGCCTGCATTCTTTTGGGCAAAGTCCGTTTTCGCAGGTAAATCCATTCGGAGAAATACAGGACCAAAGTATCACCTGTGATGACAGACATTGTTATCTCCAAAATTGGCCGGGTCAGTCGACAGGAGGTCCGGTGTCTACCGGCATGCCGGTATCCACAGGTGGACCGGTGTCGACCGGAGCTCCGGTGTCGACGGGTGGGCAAGTTTCTACCGGAGGTCAGGTTTCTACCGGCGGCCAGGTCTCCACAGGTGGCAGCGGACAGACTGGTGGGACGTCCGTCGGTACAGGACAACCAGCGCCCGCGCAGGTGCCGCCTGTGGCCTCGCTCATCGTCCAGCCGCGCGAGCCATTGCGCGGCAACCCAATCGTAGTTTCTTGGTCCAGTGTCGGTATGCGACTCAGTCCACCATGCCGCGTCCTCGTCGCGTCGAGCACAAGCGCTGTGCTCGCCGAGGCAAACGAAGGATCGAAGACCATTCGCCTCGGAAGTGCGGGCTCGTACAAATTTACACTGGAGTGTAAAGCGATGAGTGGCGCGGACGTGCGACAGACGACCGCGATATTGGTAAAGTAGCCCCATGGGATTTAAGCGCAATAAGGAAGATTTTGTATGTGAGCACTGCGGGAAGCATGTGCAAGGCGATGGGTACACAAACCATTGTCCAGCGTGTCTATGGAGCAAGCATGTGGATGTAGACCCGGGAGATAGAGCGGCCGCGTGCGGCGGCATGATGAAGCCCACTGTGCTCGAAGGTACAACACCGAAGTATGTGATTGTTCACGTGTGCGAGCGGTGCGATTTTCGACGCCGCAATAAAGTGCAGTCGAACGATGAGCCCGCTGCCATCGTGGCCTTGTCAGGGAAACATTGACTTGTCTTGCAGACCCCACGATGCATAATGAAGGCATGAAGAAGAATCTCGGACATGACCAAGAGGATAGGGGAGTGGAAGGGCATATCGAAGAAGAGGTCGTCAACGGTGAAAAGATAATTCACGAAGTTCCTCCTGCAGTCGATGGCCTCGGGCGGCCCGCCGCCCCCGAAGATGATTTGGGTTGCGACTAGCGGTGTGTGTTAGAATCTCGCCATGATTTCAAAAAAGATTGTATTACTCTTGGGTCACCCTGACTCGGTGGGACTCAACAACGAACTTGCGGCAGCGTACGAGAAAGCGGCACTCGAAGCGGGACACCAGGTGACCCGCTTTAATATAGGCACGATGCAATTTGACCCGATATTGCATAAGGGATATCGCGCGATGCAAGAGCTCGAGCCAGACCTCAAGCGATTTCAGGAAGCGATCATCGCGTGCGACCACTTTGTAATCGTGCACCCTATCTGGTGGGTTGGTATGCCAGCCTTGCTCAAAGGACTCTTTGACCGCTGCTGGCTCCCAGGCTCGGCGTTTCGCTACATAAAGATGCAATCGGGCAAGCGTACTATTTTCTGGCACAGGCTTATGAAGGGGAAGACGGCTCGTATTATCGTGACGAGTGGTACGCAGCCACTTCTCGTCAGGTTTTTGCCGGGCAATGTCAATGCGCAGCTCAAGTGGGGGATACTCTGGTTTGCAGGATTTAAGACGCGTACGCTTTGGCTTGGTCCTTCTGAAAACGTGCCAGAGCTCCGAAAGGCCAAGTGGCTCAAAAAAGTAACCCGACTCGGTGCGATCGCAAAATAGAGCGAGGAAATGTGACCCATAATCTAGTCAAAGCCGCACTTGTGTGGTACTTTGCCTCAATCTATGGCACTGGCTGTGGGCATCGTCGGTCTTCCAAACGTGGGGAAATCCACGCTTTTTAATGCACTAACGAAAAAGGGTGTTCCAGCCGAGAACTATCCTTTTTGCACCATAGACCCATCAGTCGGCGTCGTGGCGGTCCCTGACCACCGACTCGATGCGCTCAGTAAAATGTCGAACACGCAAAAAATAGTTCCTGCGGCCGTAGAGTTTGTTGATATTGCAGGGCTTGTAAAAGGCGCATCGGAAGGCGAGGGGCTGGGTAATCAATTTTTGACGCACATTCGGGAAGTAGATGCTATCGCCGAAGTCGTTCGCATGTTTGACGATGAGGATGTGCTCCATGTGGCGGGCAGAGTAGAGCCAATGCAGGATATTGAAGTCATCGACATGGAACTTACGCTCGCAGACCTGCAGTCCGCACAGAAGCGCCTTGAGAGGCTCGAGCGCGATTCGAAAAATGGAGACAAGGATCTTGTCGCGGAACGAGATGTACTGCGAAAGCTCGTACCCGCGCTTACGCAGGGTAAGGCAGCGCGCACAGTAGCGCTTGACGAAAAGGAGATGAAGATAGCAAAGACGTTTCAATTTCTCACGATGAAACCGATTCTGTATGTGCTGAATCGTAAGAGCGGCTGCGTGAACGTGGATGCTGAAAATGGAGAGCGGTGGAGGGAGCTCAAAGGCTTTCTCGAGCGCTCAGGCGCGCAGTATGTCTTTGTGGATGCGGGGGTAGAACGAGAGCTTTCTGATGTGCACGACGATGAGCGTGCGGATTTTCGCAGAGAGCTCGGAGTCGCCGACGATGGTATTGATACGCTCATCAAAGCGGGGTATTCACTGCTCGACCTCATTTCTTTTTTTACGACGGGAGAGAAAGAGACGCGGGCATGGACAATCAAGCGCGGATCTACTGCGCCGGAAGCGGGAGCTGCGATTCACACCGATTTCAAAGACAAATTTATCCGCGCTGAAGTCGTGCACTGGGATAAATTGCTCGAAGCCGGCTCGTGGTCAAAGGCAAGAGAAAAGGCGACATTACGTACGGAAGGGAAGGACTACGTCGTGCAAGATGGCGACGTAATGGAGTTTCTGCACAGCTAAAAAAGAATGACCCGGCATTTCTGCCGGGTCGTCTGTCTCGATCTCGTCGAGACTTAGTCTGGATTCGGCACGCCGCCGGAGGAGCTCGCGGACGCGCTGGAGACGCCAACCCCGATTCCAAGGGCGTTGCCTCCGCTTCCTCCGAAGCCGAGACCCGTGCCGCCATTTCCGCCTCGTGCTCTCGCGGAGTTGATGTTCACGGGCGAGGCACTGGCTCTCGTGCGGACGTCGACGTTCGACGTGTTGGCGACGGTGGTGTTTGCCGGCCTCAGCAATGCCCCGGCTCCAGCAGTGCCTGCCCCCACGGCGATACCTGCGACTGCGCCTTTGAGCGCGGACGGCAAGACGCCCTCCGAGGCCGCCGTGTTGATGGGCGTGACACCGCCATTGCGATCCGCAATGACAAGGGTCGTTGTCGGTGGTGTAACGCCGTCTCCGGGCGTTTCAATCGCCGCAATCGGCGTCCCGTTAGATAGGACACCCTCGGTGATTGTCAGCCTGGAACAGCCCCCAGCCAGAACGCTCGCTACGATAGCGAGGCGCAGAAACAATTTGTTCATTTGAGATTCCCCAAGTTTCCCGCGTGCCGTGATGACACACTGTCAAAATGATAACACAAATGAGCCGCGGCGTCAATGATGAATGAGACGAGGTGTACATGCTATGCTTTGTGCATATAAGCCTAGGAGAACATATGGATAAAGCCCGTGTTACAGCCAAGGATTTCTTCATGTGGTTCGGTGCGATGGCCGCTCTCTACGGAGGTGTTGTCGCATTCGTATCACTCATATTCGAGTACATAAACGTCTCGTTTCCGAATCCCGTGCAAGAGGCATACTACTACGCTGACTATGGCGGCAATATTAGCTATGAGACGGCGAGCCTCATCGTACTCACGCCGGTCGTCATGGTACTCATGCGACTCATTCGTCGCGACATTCAGGCGGATCCGTCGCGCGAAGATACATGGGTGCGTCGCTGGGCGCTCGTCCTCACGCTCTTCGTGGCCGCTGCCGCGATGATTGTCGATCTTATTGTCGCACTTACTACCTTCCTCCAGGGTGAGGAGATGACCGTGGCATTCCTCTTGAAGGTACTCACGGTGCTGCTTGTCGCAGGAGCCGGCTTCTTGCACTTCTTCTTCGACCTGAAGGGTTACTGGCAGCGTGAGCCCGCTCGCGCTCGTCTTATCAATTACGCAGTGGGAGTCTTGGTACTCGTCACTATCATTGCAGGGTTCTTTATCATCGGTACGCCGCAGGAAATCCGCCGCTTGAAGCAAGATAATATCCGGGTGCAGAATCTGCAGGAAATCCAATGGCAGGTTGTGAACTACTGGCAGCAGAAAGAAGCGTTGCCGAATGATCTCGTTGCGCTGAAAGATCCGATTTCAGGCAGCATCATCCCTGTCGACCCAAAGACGGGAGAGTCGTATGTCTACAAAAAGACAGGCACAATGACATTCGAGCTCTGCGCGACGTTCGATCGTGAAGGTGGATTGAACTACTCAGTCACAAAGCCCGTGGAACTCGCTGCGGAGGACAATTGGCAGCACGGGGCAGGCGAAGTCTGCTTCGAGCGCACGATAGACCCCGAGAAGTACCCGCCGTACAGCAAAACGCGATAGCGCGTAACTTTTGAGAAGAACCGCCTGCATGTGCAGGCGGTTCTTTTATGGCACAACAGAGCGTGTTACGCTGGTCAGCAATGCAGTACGACCACCGAAAAATAGAGAAAAAGTGGCAAGACCATTGGGCGCGCAACAAGATATACACGACCCCCGACCAGGTGCCGGGCAAGGATAACTTTTACCTGTTGGTCGAATTTCCGTATCCGTCGGGCAATCTGCACGTCGGCCATTGGTACGCGTTTGCGGTACCCGATATTTTTGCCCGCTTCAGCCGCATGCAGGGGAAAAATGTGATGTACCCGATAGGCTTTGATGCCTTTGGTCTTCCGGCAGAGAATGCCGCGATAAAGAATAAGCTCAATCCGCGGGACTGGACGGAAAAGAATATAGCACACATGAAGACGCAGATTGAATCTATGGGGACGATGTTTGATTGGTCACGTCTGGTCTCTACTATCGACCCCGCATACTACAAGTGGACACAGTGGCTTTTTTTGCAGCTGTATAAAAAGGGATTGGTCTACCGGCGAGAGACCGCGGTGAATTGGTGTCCAACCGATAAGACCGTGCTCGCGAATGAGCAGGTGACAGACGGGAAGTGCGAGCGTTGTGGCGCGGAGGTGCAGCAACGACAAATGCTTCAGTGGAATATCAAGATAACAGACTACGCCGATAGGCTCATAGACGATCTCGAGGCACTCGACTGGCCGGAGCAGATAAAGGAGTCGCAAAGAAATTGGATAGGACGCAGTGAAGGCGCCGAGATAGACTTTGCTCTCGACGTGGGAGAAAAATATAAGTTTGTCATACTTCACGGCTTCCAGAGTGGTCCGGATCGACCCCGCTGGATATGGGCTAAGCAGAAACTTGAGGAAATGGGCCACGAAGTGATTATCCCAACGCTTCCAAATCCCGACGCGCCAACCGAGCGCGAGTGGGTAGAGGCAGCACTTGCGGCCACGTCGTACGATGAGCGTACCGTGCTCGTGGGGCACAGCCTCGGCTCAGTAGCGGCCTTGAAAGTGCTGGAGAAGTTGGATGCACCCATAGCGCGACTTGTGACGGTCGGCGGTTTTGTGAGCAAGAATTTCAAGGACAATCCGCGCCCATTTGAGAAAACATTTACCTGGAGTTTCGACGGAGGAAAAATTCGACGCAATGCCCGCTCAATCACGATTCTGCATGACCCACGTGACTATGCCGTATCTGAGGCACAAGCGACGGAGCTTTCGGATCTTCTGCAGACACCTCTTACTATCGGGACGTCGAATAAGCCTCATTTCACGGGCGATACTGAGCCTGATGTCGTGATGTGGCTCCGTCCGACTATCCGTGTGTTTACGACAAGACCGGATACGCTCTTTGGTGCCACCTATCTGGTGCTCGCACCGGAGCACCCATGGGTCAGGCTCGCGCTGCAACATAAGACGGTACTGAAGAACAGTGCCGAAGTACTGACGTACGTTGAGGCTTCCGGAAAGAAGAGCGACCTAGAAAGGCAAACTGACCAGAAAGATAAGACGGGCGTAAAGCTCGAGGGCGTGAGCGCGGTCAATCCTGCGACTGGGGAGAAGATTCCTCTGTATGTCGCAGATTACGTACTTGGCCACTACGGCACGGGCGCGATCATGGCCGTGCCCGCGCACGACGAGCGCGATTTTGAGTTTGCAAAAAAATTCAATTTGCCCATAAAACAAGTCGTTGCCCCTGTGCTCATAGACCGCACCGGCAACGATAGTGTCCGGGACGACCAACCTTTTGTCGAACGAAATGCTGTGATGTGCATCGTCAAGCACTGGGAAAAGGACGAGTACCTGTGCCAGCAGTGGAAGCAGTACCCCGACGTTCGCAATCTAATTTCAGGCGGCATCGAAGAAAATGAGGACCCTGTTGAGGCAGGGAAGCGTGAGATTCTGGAGGAGACAGGCTATGTGAATCCACGGTTTGTCCGAAAGCTCGGCGGGCATACCTTTGTCGAGTTTTATCACCAGCTAAAAATGACGAATGTACGGGCGCGTTTTCAGTATCTCTATTACGAACTGGAGAACGGAGAGCGTGAACCTATTTCGCCGGAAGAGGATGCTCTCCATGAGATTTTTTGGAAAAAAGACTCGGAACTTCTTGATTTTCTTTCACTCTCGGAGAAACATGACATTTGGAAAGCATACAAAAATCAGGATTCGCACGTACTCTTCACGGGCACTGGACGCGCGGTGGATTCGGGTGAATACGACGGACTCACATCAGCAGAGGCAAAGGCGGCTATAACTGAGAAATACGGTCGCTCTAAGAAGACCTACAAGCTACGCGACTGGGTAGTTTCGCGCCAACGCTATTGGGGCGTGCCCATACCTATGGTGCATTGCGACAAGTGCGGCGCGCAGCCGGTACCTGACGAACAGTTGCCCGTGATACTTCCGGAAGTCGATGACTACTTGCCTGAAGGCAGCGGGAAGTCACCACTCGCGAAGGTGAAATCTTTCGTCGACGTCGTGTGTCCTACGTGCGGTGGTGCTGCTGCACGCGAGACGGATACATTCGACACATTCGTCGACTCTTCGTGGTATTTCTTACGATACACCGACTCACAGAATTCTGCGGAGTTTGCAGCGAGGGCAAAACAGGATAGCTGGATGCCAGTCGATCTGTACTCAGGTGGCGCAGAGCATACGACTATGCACTTGCTCTACAGCCGCTTCTGGCACAAAGCACTCTTCGACTGCGGTCTTGTGGCCAATCCTGAGCCGTACGCACGGCGCATGAATCGCTCGCTCATCATGGGTCCGGATGGTCAAAAGATGAGCAAATCGAAAGGCAATGTCATCGACCCGGACGAAGTGGTAGCGATGCTCGGCGCCGACACGGTGCGTATGTATCTCGCGTTTATCGGTCCGTACAATGAAGTATCCAGCTATCCATGGAATCCGGATGCGGTGGTCGGCGTTCGCCGTTTTCTTGAGCGTGTATGCCGGCTTTCCGAGAAGTTTCTTGAAGAGGGGGGAAGTGAAGCGGCGCTCCATAAGACGATAAAGAAGATGTCGGACGATATACCGAAACTAAAATTCAACACCGCCATTTCCGCGCTGATGATATTCGTCAACGAGGCAGAGAAAAAAGGCATGACAAAAGACCAATTTGCTCGCTTTGTCCGTGTGCTTGCGCCGTTTGCACCGCACGTATCCGAAGAGCTCTGGGAGCAGCTCGGTAATACCGAAAGTATTCACTTGGAATCATGGCCGACGTACGAAGAGCAATATCTTATCGACGACACTGTATCGATGGCCATCCAGATAGATGGCAAGACGCGAGGAGAAGTATCCGTCGCGACCGACGCCGACAAAGAGACCATCGAGGCTGCGGCGCGAGAAGTCGTATCGGCGCGATTGGAAGGTCAAAAAATCGCACGCGTCATCGTGGTGCCGAAGCGGTTGGTGAATTTCGTGCTTGAGAGTTAGCGAGCGCGAACTTGAGGACCTTCCGGTCTGTCGTCGACCGTGTACCCCTTTTCAAGGAGAGCGGAACGGAGCTCATCGGCACGCGACCAATCCTTATCAGCGCGTGCCTGCTCTCGCTCCTCCAGTATGAGAAGAATATCCTCGGGCAAATCAGGTGTATCTACGACGCGGCCAAACTGCGCCGCTGAGAGCGAGACAGCAAGCTCGTCATCTTCTGCGAGCTTCAGGCCAAGAATCGTATCTACATCGGCGATGGTGGCGCGCATGTCGGCAGGGGACACAGTAGCGTCTTTCGTAAGCTCCCAAATGCATGAGAGTGCGCCCGGTGTGTCGAGGTCGTCGTCAATCCGCTCGAGAATGGCTGCGAGGTGCTCTTCGTGCGGCCGGCCTCCCTCGGGGGCGCTTTGCACCAGCGTTCGAAGTCGTAGAAACGCTGTCTGCGACGCTTCGAGTGCATCCCACGAGAAATTCGCATTGGAGCGATAATGTGCGCCGAGATAGAGGTACCGTAGCGCAAGCGGGTGGAAGCCCTTCTCGATGACGTCGGCGAGATAGACGACATTGCCTTTTGATTTCGCGAGTTTTCCGCCGTCGAGCTGTATGTGTGCGCGGTGAAGCCAGAAACGGGAGAGTGGCTTTTTGCCTGTCGCCGCCTCAGATTGCGCGATTTCGTTGTTGTGGTGCACCGGGATGTGCTCGATGCCACCGGTGTGGATGTCTATTTGCTCACCGAGAGTACGACGAATCATCGCGGAGCATTCTATGTGCCAGCCGGGAAAACCTTGACCCCACGGCGATTCCCAGCCGATTTTTTTGTCGAGCTTCCACAGCGCAAAATCCGTCGGGTGCCTCTTGCCGGAGACCGTGGCGACGCGCGCACCTTCTTTGAGTCCCGCGATATCGATGCCGCCGAGTGCGCCATACTCTGCAAAGCGCGACGTGTCATAGTAGACGCCATCATCAGTACGGTACGCATAGCCTTTTTGCTCTAGAGATTCGATCATGGCTATCTGTGCAGATATATAGTCGCTGGCGCGTGGAAACTCGATGCGCGATGTGTCGATGTTCAGCGCCGCGATATCTTCCAGAAAGACCGCAGTGTATTTTTCTGCTAGAGCACGCATGTTTTCAAGTGTCGGCTTCATGTGCTCGCGCTTGAGACCCTTGGTCATCTTGTCTTCTCCCTCATCAGCGTCCGAAGTGAGGTGGCCCACATCGGTGATGTTGATGACCTGCTTCACGGGGAAACCGTGGTACTCCAGTGTCCTTCGTACCAAGTCCGCAAAAACAAACATCGAGAGATTACCGATGTGCTGCGTGTCATAGACGGTGGGGCCACAGTTGTACATGCGCACAGACTTCACAGCTGCGGGAAGTTCAAAACGTTGTAAATCCTTGGTGAGTGTGTTGTACAAAAAGAGGGGAGAGCTCGTCGGGGCTATCGGCTTCCTGCGAAAAGATAGAAAGGGGAATATCATTCCGCACAGTATGACCGCAATGACGCCCCGCTTCAAGTGCCGCTTGGAGACATGGTACGATACTCTGCAACGGACATGGAGCTTTTCGCAGAACTCAGTATCGTAATCGTCATCGCCGCGTGCGTTGCGGTTTTGATGCGTCTTCTCAGGCAGCCGCTCATCATAGGGCACATTCTTACGGGTCTGATTGTCGGACCGTTTGTCTTCAACATCGTGCATTCTGCGGAGACTTTCGCGCTTCTCGGAGAGATTGGTATTGCAATCTTGCTCTTTACCGTCGGACTTCATCTCAATCCCGACATCATTCGAAAATTCGGTCGAGTCGCAGTTTTGGCGGGCGTCAGTCAAGTCACTATTACTACTGCGGCAGGGTACTTCATATGCATACTGCTCGGCCTCAGTCCGCTACCTGCATTTTACGTAGCTATCGCACTCGCGTTTTCGAGCACGATTATCATAATGAAGCTCATCACAGATAAGGGCGACATTGACGTGCTCTATGCCAAGATTGCCATCGGTTTCCTGCTCGTACAGGATTTCATTGCCGTACTCCTCCTCCTTGGTCTGCCCATGTTCTCTTCGGGCAGTCTGAGCGTCTCGAGCGTGACACAATTTGTTATCTCCGGCGCGATGCTCGTCGGCTTTGTGTACCTGGCTTCGCGCTTTTTCATATCGAAAGCGAGCAATTTCATTGCAGAGTCTCAGGAGTTTCTCTTTCTGTTCGCGATAACGTGGGGAATAGGTATTGCGGCGCTCTTTAAATACTTCGGATTCTCCCTGGAGAGCGGCGCACTGGTGGCAGGTATCGCGCTTGCATCTCTACCTGCGCGCCACGAGATTAGTGCACGGCTTGTACCCCTGCGTGACTTCTTTATCGTCATGTTCTTTATCTTCCTGGGCTCTCAGATGCAACTGGGCGATGTGACCGCGCTCCTGCCTGCGGCGATTATTTTGTCTGCGCTCGTGCTTGTGGGCAACCCGCTCATTCTGATGTCGGTGCTGGGTCTTATGGGATATAAAAAGAAGACGAGTCTGCAGACCGGCTTTACGGTAGCGCAGATTAGCGAGTTCTCGCTCATACTTGTGGCGCTGGGTGTGACACTTGGCCACGTCTCGCAATCCATACTTTCGCTCGTCACGCTCGTCGGCGTGATAACAATCTTCGGCTCGACATACCTCGTCATGTATTCGGAGAAAATCTACGCAATATTCGCTCCGTACCTCGGGATCTTTGAACGCGCAAATGCGAAAGAGCCGCATCTGAGAAAAGAGGGATATTCTGTGGTGCTTTTCGGTTGCAACAGAATTGGCTACGACTTCCTTGAATCCCTCAAAGAAATGGGCGAGAAGTTTCTCGTAGTCGACCATGATCCCGAGACGATACAGCGGCTCTCAGCACAGGGTGTCGCGGCAGAATACGGTGATGCGGGGGATTTGGATTTCTTGGAGACTATCGATTTCTCGAAAGTCGAGCTCGTGATATCGACCGTGCCACACAGCGAGACCAACCTTCTCATACATCGTGCGGTGAAAGCGGTCAACGAGAACGCAGTTGTTATGGTCGTTGCTCATAAGCTCGCGGATGCGCTCTCTCATTATGACGAGGGAATCGACTACGTGATCCTCCCTCATTTCCTGGGAGGAAAGTATGCGGCTGAGCTTGTGGTGAAATTCCGCGCTGACAAAGTACGATATGAGAGCCTCAGAAGTAAGCATATAAAGCACTTGCAACTGCGCGTGAGCGCGGGTCATGAGCATCCAAACAGCAGCGCGTAATACTGTGCCCTCATGTACCGGACTTCTCATATAGAGGTCTCCATGAGATAATTCATCGTCATGAATGAAAAACGCTCCATTTCTTATGCCACAGCTGCCCCGATAGCAGCGCTTATATTGGTGCTCGGCTTTATCGGTGGCTCGAGCTTCGGTGGGAGTCCTGTAGCGAGCCTATCGACGGATGCGAACATGCCGGAGGGCGTCGATTTCTCACCGGTCTGGCGTGCGTGGAGCATTATCGATGAGAAATTTGTTCCCGCATCAGTGGCGACTTCGACTGTAATAGCATCGAGCACGGCTGACAGGAATCAAGAGCGTGTCTGGGGAATGGTAGAGGGTCTCGCGAGCTCGCTCAACGATCCGTACACATTCTTTCTCCCGCCTGCGGAAAATGAGCAGTTTGGTGAAGACATGAGTGGCAAGTTTGAGGGCGTCGGTATGGAAATCGCAGTCCGCGACCAAGTGCTCACTATTGTTACGCCCCTCAAGGGTACGCCTGCGGAGCGCGCGGGTCTCAAGAGCGGAGATAAGATTTTGAAAATCGACGGGAAAGACACCCATGACCTCGATGTTTCAGGAGCCATCAAGCTTATTCGCGGTCCTAAGGGCACTATAGTCACGCTCACGATTGCTCGTGAGGGAGACGCAAAAGTGCGCGAAGTAGAAGTGACACGCGATGTGATAAACGTGCCCATCGTCACGACGAAAAACCGCGACGACGGAGTCTTCGTGATCCAGGTCTCGCAATTTACCGCCAACTCTACAGACCACTTCCGCAATGCGCTTCGCGAATTCGTACAATCGGGCAAGACGAAGCTCGTACTCGATCTGCGGGGCAATCCCGGCGGCTACCTCGATGCTGCGGTAGATATGGCCAGCTGGTTTCTCCCATCGGGTAAAGTGGTGGTGACAGAAGACTACGCAGGGCACGCCGACAACATCGTGCATCGCTCGAGCGGCTACAACGTGTTCAATGAGAATCTTAAGATGGTGATACTTGTCGACCGCGGCTCTGCGTCGGCATCAGAGATTCTCGCCGATGCGCTGCGGCACTATGGAATCGCAAAGATGGTGGGCACCAATACCTTTGGGAAAGGCTCAGTCCAGGAGCTCGTGACCATCACGCAAGACACCGCGCTTAAGATTACGGTGGCTAGATGGCTGGGGCCGGATGGCGAACAAATACCGCTCACGGGCATCGTGCCCGATGTAGAAGTGGCGGTCTCGGAAGAGGATCTCAAGGCAAAAAGAGATCCGCAGCTAGACAAAGCGATTGAGATGCTCAATATATAGAGTATGAAAGTCGTGATGATAAAGGACGTGGGTGGAGTAGGGAAGCGGGGCACCCTCGTCGAAGTATCCGACGGCTACGCGCTCAACTATCTCATCCCGCATAGAATGGCCGAGCAGGCGACGGCACAAAAGGAATCGGAGGTCGTGATGCGTATGAAGAAAGAGGATGAGACACGCGAGAAAGAGGCGAGCGCGACGGCAAGTGTCATCCACGGCCTCAAAGGTGCTCACATAAAAATCTCTGCGAAAGCCACGGAGAAAGGCGGACTCTTCAAAGCCGTTAGCGCCATGGATATCGCTAAGGCGATTATGGCGCAGCGTGGTGAGCTCCTGCGCGTGGCTCTCATACAGCTCGATAAACCGATTAAGACTACGGGCGACCATATAGTGACGGTAAAGTCCGGCGATGCGGAAGCGCAATTTACTTTGAAAGTCGAGACAGGTAAATAAAAAGGACCGGCGCGCGCCGGTCCTTTTATAATCTGCCTTGAGTCTTAGAGGACGTCGACAACACGTCGGGTGACCGAACGACCGTCGAAGTTGGTCTTGCGCTTTGCGCGGAATGAAACCTTGCCGTCTTTGAGTGCGAAAAGGGTGTGGTCCTTGCCCATGCCGATGTTCTTGCCGGCCATAATGGCGGTACCGCGCTGACGAATGATTATCTCGCCGGTGCGAACTGCCTGTCCGTCAGAGCGTTTGACGCCGAGATACTTCGGATTGGAATCGCGTAGGTTTTTTGCTGAGCCGCCTGCTTTGGTATGTGCCATGGTGGTTGTATTTTCTTGGTATTATTGCCCCATGAGAATTTCTGAGGGTAGGCAGAATATACAGGAATTCGTGGCCAAATGCAAGGCTATCCTGGACCTTGGGGTAGGGGAATGGGGTCTATTCCTGGCTTTAACGCTCGTTATATTGGCATCCTTTGGTTTGGGTCGTCTATCGGCCCTGGTAGACGCTAAGCCGCTTGTAGAGCTCCATACAGCCTCTCTGGTGGCAGGGCAGGGCATGGCTGCCGGTGGGCAGTACGTGGCCTCCCGGACGGGGTCTACCTACTATTTCCCTTGGTGCGCGGGTGCGCAGAAGATTGCCCCGGCAGGTGAGCGCTGGTTTGCGACCGAAGAGGCGGCCAAAGCGGCAGGGTATAGACCGGCCAAAAACTGTAAGGGTTTGGCCACCGATTAGGGACGGGGTACAATAGAGCCCAATGATTGTACTTGATGTCGAAGCGACCGGTGTTGAAGCCAAGAAGCATTCCATCGTGAGCATAGGTGCGCTCGATTTGGCGAATCCGAGCAATCGCCTGTATATGGAGTGCCGCGCATGGGATGGTGCGCACATCATGGATGAAGCGCTCGCGGTCAACGGCTTCACCAGGGATGAAGTGCTCGATCCGAAGAAGCCAAGTGAAGCAGACCTCACGCACGAGTTTCTTCGCTGGTCCGAAGGTGTCGAGGAGCGTACGTTTGCCGGGCAGAATGTGTCTTTTGACCGCGACTTCCTCAAAGAGGCAGCTGAACGAGCGGGGCACACCAACTGGCCTTTCGCGCATCGCACGCTCGACACGCACACGATGGCCTTTATGCACATGATAGAACACGGACTGGTGCCGCCGGTAAAGCATCGCCGCTCCGCACTCAATCTCGATGCGGTGCTCAACTACTGCGGCATTCCGGAGGAACCGAGCCCGCACAATGCACTCACGGGTGCGCTCTCGCACGCAGAAGTTATTTCCCGATTGCTCTATGGCAGGAAGCTCTTGCCAGAGTTTGAACAATATGAAATTCCCTGGAAGAAGTAGCGAGCCGCGCGCCGGCAGAGAGCCGTCACCGGAGAGTGGCGGGTTTGAAATTGTTGAACTGAAACCCGAAAATTGGAGCGAGCTGAAAGCGCTTCGCTCGGAGGCGGTAAAAGACTCTCCTCGTGCATTTGGCCAGACACCGGAGGAAGTCCGCGCGATGGGCGAGTCGGAATGGAAAAAGTTGTTTGAGACAGGTAAGTATTTCGTCGTCAAAGAAGGCGGGAAAGTCGTCGGCATGGTGTGTGTGGTGCGAAATAAAGGCGAGAAAGCAAGTCATGTTGCAAACGTCTATGGTTTGTACGTGGCCCCAGGCTCGCGCGGCAGAGGACTCGGCCGCGCCCTCGTGGAAAGAGCACTGGAAGATCTGAGAGATGACAGTACGTACAAAGTAAAACTAGCGGTGGATAGCAAGAATACTGGAGCCATACAACTTTATGAAAATCTTGGCTTCGTGAAGTGCGGAGAGCGTCATGCGGAATTGAATGTTGACGGAGACTTTGTAAATGAAACAGAAATGGAGCTTATGCTCCAGCCTCTAAACTAACGATTTACCACACATGCACCTCATTCGCCGTTTTGGGACGTGGCTTTCGCTCACACTCATATGGCTCGCAAGCGCCTCACGATACTGGCTCACAGTCTCGAGTGAA
>Ga0172379_10006491_pt1 | contig 15623 bp, 11 predicted proteins | sample GrowelOW334metaG_FD_119756 | JGI IMG/M metagenome (GOLD analysis project Ga0172379, IMG submission 119756) | Groundwater microbial communities from an aquifer near a municipal landfill in Southern Ontario, Canada - Groundwater well OW334 metaG | ecosystem: Environmental > Aquatic > Deep... | reverse complement strand
CACGAGCTCGAGCGCGGCGCGGCCGAACAGGGAATGGAATTTGAGGAGTATCTCAAGTCGATCAAAAAGACAATTGCAGACCTGAAGCTCGAATTCACGGCACAGGCGCTGCTTCGCATCAAGGTCGCGCTCATCCTGCGCGAAATTGCGAAGACCGAGGCGGTAGAGCTGTCTGACACGGAAGTCGATGAGGCGCTCGATAAGATTGCAGAACGCTACGAGGACAAGGAGGCTAAGGATCGAATCTACGACCCCGAATATCGCGGCTACGTCGAATACACACTCAAGAATCGCAAGGTGATCGAGAAACTGCGCGAAGCCATGGTGAAATAATTGGCAAAGATCTCCGATGGGAAAATCCGTCGGGGATTTTTTGTTGCCAATTCGTCCCGCGAGACATACGATGGACTGCGAGCTATGAAAATCGGCGCACATGTGTCATCGGCCGGAGGAGTTTGGAACGCCCCAAAAAATGCGGCGGAAATTGGATGTGAGATATTCCAAATGTTCTCGCGTCCGCCCCAGGGTGGAAAACCAACGCCAATCACGACGGAAATCGCGAAACGATTTAGGGATGCGATGTTCCAATGCAAAATTGAGCGTGCCTACATCCATGCTCCATACTTCATCAACCTGGCGAGTAGTGAAAAACACATTCGGTTGAATTCCATCAACGTCATTCGCGACGAACTTGAACGCGGATCAGCGCTCGGGTGCCGCGCCCTCATGTTTCACCCCGGATCAGCAAAGGACGTAGGGCAGGAGAAGGGAATCAAGCTCGTCATCGAGGGACTCGACCGGATCATGGATGGATACACCGGTTCCTGCCAGCTTCTCATCGAAATATCCGCCGGAGCCGGCGCGGTAATCGGCGACAGCTTTGAAGAAATCGCCTCGCTTCTCGACGGAGCAAATCGCGGAGCGGAGATCGGGGTGTGCTTTGACACGCAGCATGCCTTTGCATCGGGATACGACCTCCGGACCGATTCATCAGTGAGAAAAACAATCAAAGATTTTGATCGTACCATCGGGCTCGAGTGCCTGGTGGTCCTACATGTCAACGATTCCATGTCCGAGTTTAACAGTCATAAGGATCGCCACGAACATCTAGGTAATGGAAAAATTGGCCTTGAGGGATTCAAGACGCTTGTCGGATTAAAATCCCTGAGTCATGTGGATCTGATTCTTGAAACCCCGGATGATAACCTCCGACGAAAAGATTTGCTCGTCTTGAAAAACCTTCGATAAATATGACGATTTCAGCACTTTCAACGGCAATTTCCGCTGCACGGGAGGCGGGGAAGATCCTGATGCAGGCTTATTGCGGCTCCCGCGAATGCCTGGACGTGCGATATAAACATTCGGTCGAGCCGGTCACGATCGCGGACTTCGCGAGTAATGACGCCATCGTACGAAGACTCAGCCGAGTCTTTCCGCACGACAAAATCGTCAGCGAGGAATCAAAGGGCCTGGACGCGCCGCCAGCCGACTGGTCCGGCGCCACATGGATCATCGATCCGCTCGACGGAACGAACAATTTCATCAACCACGTCCCATTGTTCGCGGTCGCAATCGCCAAGACACAAAACGGAGTACCAGTCGTCGGTGTCATCTACGATCCATTGCATGACGAAATGTTCGCAGCAGAAAAAGGGAAGGGTGCGACGCTTAACGGTAAGCAGATCAAAGTCTCAACGCGCGAGGTAACGCGCGGCGGCATGCTGTTCGCGGGAAGAGGATTCCAAGACCGAGACAGAGTCCGGCACGGAAAAATCATCTATGCCCTTGAACGCCAGACGCCGTACTTCCGACGGCTTGGCTCCGCCGCGCATATGTTGGCTGGCGTCGCATGCGGAAGGGCAGACGCGGTGATCCTGACAGGGAACAAGCCATGGGACACAGTGGCTGGCATCCTGCTCGTAGAGGAAGCCGGCGGAAAGGTGACGGACTACTGCGGGCGGCGTTGGACAATGAAAAGCGAGGACTTGGTCGCGACCAATTCAGCTATTCACAAGGAAATCATCAAAATCACGAAGGGTAAGTCAGACGCCTAAGGATCTCATGCTATGATCGTGACTGTTCACGCCAAACCAAGGGCAAAAAAAGACGATTTGGTGTGGCTGGATGACACGACTGCAAAAGTGTCTGTTCGGGAAGCACCTGAAAAAGGGAAGGCGAACGAACGAATAATCGACTTGCTTTCCGAACATCTCCACATTGCAAAGAGTCTCATCCATCTCATCCGAGGATCAACGACGCGAATGAAGCAATTCGAGATCAAAAGATAAGAACGCCCTGTCGGGCGTTCTTATGTGACGGGATCGTTTCCTCCTTTTGAGAAAGGGTTGCATCTTAAAATTCGCCAAACTGTACGCGCTCCACCGAGGAAAACTCCATATTTGTCGATGGATTCGTATCCATACTCGGAACAGGTCGGATAAAATCGGCAGTAACCGTTTGGGTAAAACCGCTTCATCCAGCCATGGTCGAACGAAAGAGTCTGCTGGTACAGGCGGATGGACCAGAGAATGACGAATTTGCCAATATTCACAGGATTTTAGCCTTTTTTAAACCGTCAGTGACATGACGTTCCAAATCCTGAAAGGTCTTGCCAATCGCTTCTTTTCGGACAAGGACCATCACGTCGAATCCAGGCTTGATCGTTCCGAGCCGCAGGCGGATGGCCTCACGAATTTGGCGGCGCAGCCGATTTCTAACAACCGCTCTTTTGGAGACCTTCGTTCCAACGACAACCGCAAACCTCGTTACCGCAAGCCCGTTTGGACGGACCTTTAGACCTGCGCAAACATCAAAAACGCCCCTGCCTTTGGCAAAGAGCGCCTTGATGTCCTTATCGAGCCTGAGTCGGTTTGGACAGGGGAACATAGTTCTATTTCTTCTTGGCTTGGACGCTCACGCGTTTGCGGCCCTTTGCGCGACGCCGAGACAGAACCGTCTGTCCGTCCTTGGTACGCATACGCACGCGAAAGCCATGTACTTTGGCGCGACGTGCTTTTTTTGGTTGGTACGTTCGTTTCATAGTGGTTTGATGCTAACACACCGTCCACAATTTATCAACCCTTCCAGCACCCTGATTTGAACAGTTTCTCTTACCACTCGTACACTTGCCCACATGTGGACAAATGATCTAAGATATCGGGCGTCGCTCCTAAATCGTCGTTGAAATACACGCGCTATGAATACCAACGAACTGTGGCAGGCGGTTCTTGGCGAGCTCGAACTTTCGCTCAGCAAGGTGAACTTCACGACATGGTTTAGAAACACGTTCGTCATCTCGATCGAAGGGGGACAAATCACGATCGGAGTCCCAAACATGTTTACAAAGGCTTGGCTTGAAAAAAAATACCACAAGGAGATTTATCAAAGTTTGCAAACACACACGGCCAACGGCATCAAGGCAATTTGTTATAAGGTCGAGACGCGCCAAAACGCTGTGTCCCAGTCAATACCTGACCGCAACGAACCTGCTCCCGCACCAACGTCTTTTCGAGAAGAACCTGTTCGGGCACTTCAACCTGTCACGGCTTCTTACGCACAGGAAGCCGATCGGTCTGACAAAAACTTCGGCGCGTTTACCATTAATCCAAGATACACGTTTGCGAATTTCATCGTTGGCAAACAAAACGAACTGGCTCATGCAGCTGCGCAAGCCGTTGTTTCACAACCAGGAGGAGTCTACAATCCTCTCTTTATCTACGGCGGCGTCGGACTGGGCAAGACGCATCTCTTACAGGCTGTAGGCAACGAAATCCTTAGGAAAAACCCACAATCCAACGTCCTATACGTCACAAGTGAACGGTTCACGAACGACTTTATTAGCGCGGTTCGCAGCGGCCAGGCGAAGGATTTCAAGAACCGCTACCGCAACGTGGACGTGCTCCTCATCGACGACATCCAATTCATCACAAGCAAGGAACAGACGCAGGAGGAATTCTTCCACACCTTCAACCAGCTGCACCAGACGAACAAGCAAATCATCGTTTCGTCCGACCGGCCGCCGAAAGCGATCCTTGGGTTGGAAAGCCGCCTTATTTCTCGTCTGGAACAGGGAATGCTTGCGGACGTGGGAAGTCCGGACTTTGAAACACGCGTCGCGATCTTGGACACAAAGTGCCGAGAACGATCATTCCCGTTGGATCGCGATATCCTCCACCATGTCGCGACCGTGGTTCAAAGCAACGTGCGCGAACTGGAGGGAGCTCTCAACAAAATCATTGCCTTTCACCAATTCAAAAACGTGGTCCCAACCGTCGAATCCGTAAAGCCAATCTTGTGCTCATTCCAACCGGCCTCTGCTCGTAAATCCATTACACCACGACAACTCATCCACACGGTCGCGACCTACTTTGACATCCAAATCAATGATCTCCTTGGACAAAGCAGGGAAAAACGACTGGCATTCCCGCGCCAAATCGTCATGTACCTTATGCGGGAGGAGATGAAGTCCAGCTATCCGTCGATCGGGTTGGAACTAGGCGGCAGGGACCACACCACAGCCATGCACGCGTACGACAAAATCAGCGGGATCGTAAGCGAGGATGAAAAGCTTCAGCACGACATTGAGCTGATCAAACAAAGGTTATACGCGCTTTGATCACATGGATTTCCACAGGTTGTCTCATGTGGAAAACGTCTGTGGGAACCGTTGGACAACTATGTGATCCAATGGGTGACCTACGGGGTACTACCGTACGGCAGCATTCCAACCAGGAAGGAGCACACACGTTCCCCACACCTCGTTGAACCCATCCCTACACAGAAACTTTCGCTAAATTTCTTGCTCTACCCAGCAAAATTCCCTTTCCCTATCCACTCCATCCACCCCTCTACTATTGCTACTGTCTCTCTATAAAGATCAGATAATAACAGTGACGGTATGAAGCTGACGTGTACGAAGGAAAACCTACATCAGGGGCTTTCGATCGTAAGCCATCTCACGGGGAAGAACGTTAATCTTCCTATCTTACAAAACGTTCTATTAAAGGCGGAGGGAGGAACGATTAGAATGACAACGACGAATTTGGAGATGGCCGTCAGCTGCTCTGTTCGTGGAAAGGTTGATGAGCCAGGAGAAACGACGGTTCCATCAAAACTCTTCTTTGATTACGTTTCTCTTCTTCCAAACGATACAGTGAACGTTGAAGGAAACGCGGAACAGATTCGTGTCGAGTGTGGAAACCGAAAGACAAGAATGAATGCCATGTCGTCATCGGAATTTCCATTGGTACCGAGGGTACAGGGAACGAGGTTGTATAAAATTCCGGCGGAGGATTTTCGCGCGGCTCTTTCACAGGTTGTTTTCGCGGTTGCGACCAATGAGTCGCGGCCGGAGCTTACAGGTGTGCTCATGCGGTTTTCACCGGGAAACGGCGAGGGTCGCCTTACCATGGCTGCGACGGATTCCTATCGTCTGGCTGAGCGAACGATTCCGATCGTCTCTCCGCTTGAGGAGGATTCCTCTGTCATCGTTCCCGCAAAAACCCTTCTTGAGGTCAACCGCATTCTTGCCGTATTTCGTGACGCGGTTGAATGTCCGCCGTCCATCGAAATGGCCGTTTCGGATTCCCAAGCAGTTTTTTCCTACGGCCCAGTCGAACTTATTTCCCGCCTGATTGAGGGGAATTACCCGGATTATCGACAAATTGTCCCAAAACAGTTTGAGACCACGGTCACGCTAGACCGGGAAGATCTTATTCAGGCCGTCAAAACAGCAAGTTTGTTCTCAAAAACTGGGCTTTTCGACGTGGCGCTTGAGTTCGATCCCGTAGCCGGCCAGGCTTCCCTCAAAGCCACGGATGCGACCCGAGGGGAAAATACGACCGGTTGTAGCGCAACGGTCGACGGCAAGGCAAACGCCGTCACACTCAACTATCGATATTTTTTGGACGGTTTGAATTCCATATCATCGGAACAAGTGCGATTCAAAATGATCGACATTGGGAACCCATGCGTGCTTACGCCAAAGGATTCGGAGAATCACCTGTATCTCATCATGCCGATCCGCCAATAAGTCATTTATCAAAAGACCTATGGCACAAATCATCCCGAACGTACCAGACAGCCTCTATTTTGAGATAGACAAATTGTGGGATGGGAGGTTGTGTGCAAACGAGGCTCTCCATGCGGAGGTATGGATTACCAAACGTGAGGCAGGGCTTGAGGTTCGCGTTCACGCACCACAGCTATCGAATCAACGGATTCCTGACGCGCCGCATGATACCCGCGTGGACGGATTATGGGATTATGATGTCGTGGAGTTATTCTTCGTCGGGGACGACGGCACGTACACCGAGGTCGAATTAGGGCCAGGAGGAAATTACCTCGTACTCCAGTTTGACGGGATACGGCACAGGTCGAACGATTGGGAGGGACGCGAGTTCGATCATCGCAACTCAACTTCAACTCCTGGAACGTGGCAGAGCATCATTCAGTTGCCCTGGGACACGCTTCCTCGTCATATTGTGAGGGCGAACGCGTTCCTCGTCATGGATGGAAAATACCTCGCCTGGAACCCTATCCCAGGAGACAAGCCTGATTTCCACCAACCAGACACGTTTCCGGACGTGAGTATCGCGGAATAGCTTAAAAGCCGTAAGAAAACGATCCTGCCAGGTATTGGACAGGATCGTTTTGTTTTCTCTCTACGCTTGAACACCGTCTCGGCATGATGAACGAGACGCCACTTCCGGAAGAGCCGGATCCGCCTCTGGCGGAAAAGTGGCTGGGAAAAGACCATTCAATTACAGCGGGTTGGAGACAATGAATGGATCGAGAGAGGACGGCGCTTGACTGGTTTCGTTGGTCGTATTCGTACCCGTCTGGGTAGCCCCTGGCTTCGTGACCAGGTGCACGACTGTTCCGCCCGTCTTCAGCTCGTTTCCACCATTGGAGGGCACGGCGGTTGCGGACAACGACCAATCCCCATCTTCGGGCAGGGTCCAGGAGAAGGTCACGTAGGGTGACGTCGGGTTGGAGCTCGTTCCCACAGCGGACTTGCCTCCCTTTCCGATTTCCTCGACAAAGAGGCTGACCGTCGAATAGTCGGACGGATGCTCGAGCGATACGACTACGATATAGGTGTCTCCCGCTCGTTCGATGGTCTGGCCACTCGTCGGATCGACCATTCCAAACTGTATCGTTGTGGTATCGGAATTGAGCCGCATTCCAATCGTGTCAGAACCCATGTTTCCGACATCGTCATACCCGACAGCCTTTAAGGTGTGGTACCCGCGGCTGATCGTGTCCGGGATGGTTGTGCTGATCTGCCAGGGTTCGGATGTGTCCGCCCCGAGGAACGAGCCGTCGATATAGAACTCAACGCGGCTTACGCCTCGTACGGCGTCCGCATCAACTCTGATCGTCACGTTCCTGTCGTTTAATTCAATATCGTTGTTCGGCTCCCGAATTTTGAGCGACGGGAGATTTTCCGGCACGTGTACGTCGTCGTATTCGGTTGGCGGGGCCGTTGCCTCAACCTTGATCCCGGTTTCCACCTCGCGTTTCGCGATCCAATCTGCGATGGCCTTTTCCCAGGGTGCGTAATAGGGATCGTCCGTCGGATTCGCGGGCAGAGCTCCGAGCGGATCGTTCTTGTCCACGTACTGCAAGATTGAATGGTACTCGGCATACGTTCGTTCTTCCCGATAAGCGGCCGGCGTGTACTCGGTTGCGAGCTTGCCAGAAGCCTTGTCCACGGTCACCGTTGTCCCAGGCATGATGCCGTCAAGGATCGCCTTGCCGGTTGTTGGAATTTCTGGGGCGACGAACGTCTCGATTGCCTTGCCTTCAAGGGCTCGTTTCATGAACGCGTTCCAGATCGGCGCTGCGACAACTGAACCGTCCGCGCCCCGGTTCATCGCAATGTACTGGTTGTTTCCGACCCAGACTCCGGCCGCCATGGACGGCGTATATCCCATGGTCCATGCGTCATAGAAGTCGTTTGTCGTTCCGGTTTTTGCTGCAACCGGTCGGTCGCCAAGCTGAAGGTAGCTCGACTCGCCGAACACATAGGCCCGGGCCGCATTGTCCGAAAGCACGTTTGAGGTCATGCGTGCGATGTTCGGCTCGATGATTTTGTCCCCCGCGTCCTCCTTCCATTCTTGCAGGATGGATCCGTCAGGTCCTTCGACTTTCAGGATCGATACAGGCTTGTGCTGGATTCCATCGTTCGCAAGCGTGGCGAACGAAGTGACATGGTCGATCATCTTTACCTCTCCGGCCCCGATGCCGACGGACAGACCAAAGCGCGATCGGTCCGAAAACGTCGAGTATCCAAGACGTTCGGCGAAATCAAGGAGATTGCTCACACCAACCAGGTATGTCATCTCGACTGCCGGAAGGTTGAGCGACCCCTGCAGCGCGCTGCGCACCCGAAGCGGTCCTCGCTCGCCAAGGTCATAATCCTTTGGTGTGTACGGCGCCCCGGCCCCGTTCGGGAACTCGGTGTTCACATCCCAAAGGATCGTGTTCGGCGTGTATCCCTTTTCAAATCCGGCCGTGTATACGATCGGCTTGAAGCTCGAACCAGGCTGGCGCGGCCTAAGCGTGACGTTTACCTGGCCGTCGATTTCATCGTCAAAATAGTCCTTTGACCCGACCATGGAGAGAATCTGCCCAGTCTTCGGATCCATAGCCAACAAGGCCCCGTTTGTGAATCCGTATTTTTCGCCGCGTTCATCCACCCCTTTTAGCACTTCCTCCTCCGCGATCTTCTGGAGGTCATAGTCCAGCGACGTCGTAACCTTTAATCCGCCGTTTTCCGCAGCATACTGGCCGTACGCGGCCTCTAGCTCCTCCTTCACATAGAAGACGAAGTGCGGCGCGTCGATGTTTGTGACTTTGACCGTTACCGGCGTGTCTTCACCCTTTGCCGCATCCGCTTCTTCACGCGAGATGAATCCTTGGTCGACCATCCCGTCGAGAATCCAGTCGCGCCTGGCTTTCAAGTCGTCCGGGTTGTTGGCGTAGTAGGTCGGCAGCTGCGGAATGGCCGCGAGCGTTGCCATTTGAGCGAGATCGAGCTCACTGACGTGCTTTCCGTAGTAGTTCTGCGCCGCGGCCTCGATGCCGTAATACGTTGATCCGTACGGGATTTCGTTGAAGTAAATCTGGAGGATTTCATCCTTCGAATATCGTCGTTCGAGTTCGATCGAAATGATGAGTTCCTTGATCTTCCGGCTCAAGTGTCGTTCGTTCGAAAGAATTGCGTTTTTGACCAGCTGCTGGGTGAGCGTGGATCCGCCGCCGCGCGTGCCCATAAAGACGGCTGCGCGCAGCAGGCCCTTTACGCTGAACCCGCCGTGCTCGCAGAACGAACGGTCCTCGGCCGTGATCGTCGCCTCGAGCATCTTGAGCGGAATCCCGCTCGGATCCGTGGCAAGCGACATGTCATCCTTGCAGAAGCCTTCCTGCACCTTCACGAGCGTTCGGTTCTCGTCGCCGTACACCTCGTAGAGCAGGTGTGTTCCGGTTCGGTCGTAGATTTTCGTTGTTTGTGATATCGACCGTTCGGTGAGTTGGGACGGGTCCGGGAGGTTGCGCGAATAGTAGGCGAATGTTCCAAGCGCGCCGAGCGAACCGACCATGCAGGCCAGGATGCCAAGCAGAGTCAGATTCTTCGCGTTTCGCCTTGTCAGAAGCTGCCTCAACAGGCCTTTTGACTTCCCGCGCGTCCGCCAGCCGTGTGCTTTGTGATCGATCATAGATGACACCCATGCTATCGGAAAAACGGCCCTCTGGAAAGAAAACAGCCGCGCATTTCACGCGGCCGCTCGACCGTCTTATGTTGCATCCGGATCGTCATTCGTCCAGTAGAGAACCGTGGGAGTGGCACCGGCCTCGTTCCAGACATCGTAGTCGTTGAAATTTGTCTCGGATTCGCTCTCAAGCCGGATCCTTGGAAGATCCGCATACTCGCTCTCGTACACGTCCGCGATCTCTTCCCGATTTGAACTCGCGGATCCGGCATCTCCAAGGACGATTCCCACATGTTTAATCTTCCGCCTTCTCGCTGTTTCGACTGCAACGCGCATCATTTCACGGACAAGGGAGGTTGCGTCGACCTGGGCAACCAGGTTTTTTCGCGGATTGTTCGCGCGTACCACAAGGGCGCGGGCCTTGAGTTTGGACGCGTACGTCTCGATGAAGAGGATGGAGCCGTTCAGCCGCTCGTTCGGCTTGTTGCGGTTCGTGACGATCGCCGCGGCCTTGAGTCCCGGATACTCTCCCCGTGCGAGGCCCTTATGTTTGCTCGTGTAGCACGCGTTGGCTAGTTCTCCAGAAAAGATTCTTCCGGCTTCCTGCACCGGCACGATCGTGATTTCCATCAAGTCCTGTTTGGAGATCTGTCCCTTTGGTTTCAAATCGTCGAGCCTGCGTTTTGCGAGGAAAACGGGGTGCTGCTCAACGTTGTCTGGAAATCCCCAGGCCCGCAGGATCGCGAGCCGAACGGGTTCGGGAAACGGCACGTGTCCCGTATGCGCCGGATCCTGCTTTGGATTCAGATAGTGCTCAAGAAGATATTGCCTCAGAAAGTCGTTGGCCGCCCTTACGTTCGCATTCTTCGGAGACAGCCGTACCTCCGTCGATATTTTATCACCCCAAGGCTGTGCGATTTTCAGGATGTGGTTGATCGTGAGAGCAACGATTGTACGCTCATTCGTCACCTGGTTTCCTTGGTCTGGCGTACCGATGCGCTCTTCTATTCCCGCGATAAGACTGCTGTCATCAATATCAGACATCCGACTTAATCGCTGCGATTCATTTTCAGCAAGGCTGAGCGAAGTCCAAAGCTCGGCATAATACGCGTCAGAGAGAACCTCTATCCTTGCGGCTTGTAGTGCATAGGCGTCGACTTTTCCCCTACGCACAAGTCTCGGCACGGTGAACGTCGTTTCCTGATACCCCTCCGGCAAGGTGACGCCTTCGCGTGCTTCCCTTGCCTCACGAAACATTCTTGTCGACGATGGTTCATCATCTTTTATGAGTCGTCTGCCAGTCTCCTCAATCGATTCCGCATAGACCATGGCATCACGCACGGTATTCTCCCATATCGCAAGCAGGTCGCGTGGCTTGTCGTTCGTTTCCCAATCGGTTGGCCCAAGCTCCGCCCGGAACAACTCCTCTCCGAGGACTGTGTCGATTTTTCTCGGCCGCTTGTCGTCAATGATGTCGTGGCGAATGTTGGTCTTTGCCATGCGCAGCTCATTGATGAGATGCTCGCCGCTCAGCCTTGACGCCTTTGGGCCGACGAGTTCGACGAGTAGACTGCGGTCCGCTTCTGACAGATCATCGAACGCCTTCCGTTTGAGGTCGAAGAAGATTCTCGCGACCTTCGGGAGGTCTATCACGCCGAAAATTTTTACGTATTCTGGAATCAAGTCCCCATCGGAGCGCGAGGCACGATCGAGGACACCCCCGTCGATGAGTTGAGTGAGAAGCCTTTCGCCGTCTGATATCCATGGGTCATGGTCTTCTTTACCGGTTCGTCCTTGGATGTTCATGGCACGACGTATTCCCTCGCGCCATGGGTCGTTCGCAAGGGCAGCATCGAGGGAATCAAGATGCGGGTCGATCAGGTAGCTCACAGGTATTTCCGCTGGCGAAAACTCAGCCCAGGAAAGACCAACAATCTTCATAACACCTTCAATCCACTCGGATTCGGTTTGATCCAACCTTCGCGACTTTAATCGTCTAACAATAGCCTCACGAACGCCTATTTTTGCCATTGTTCCGGCCTGTTCCATCTCGTGTTTGTCCAACATGGCGAATCTATTGATTACTTCTACCCTGCTCATGTTGAGTGATTCAAGCGCTCTAACCGTATACGTGATCGCAGCCGGTTTGAAATTTGGGTGGAGGAAGAGAATATTTGGATCACGGAGAGCGCCAAGAACGGTTTTGGGGACACTGAGAGCGCCTCTTTGATCAGAGTCCATGAGTTTTGCTATGGCTGCGTCGACCGCTGCTTCCTCGACTTGCTCAGTGCTCAACCTAAATACATCTGCGACGGCCTGGTTTGTCTCAATGTCTACGTAAATAAAGTTCTCTTGAATAAGCATCTTGCCGATCGTTGGCATGGTTTCATCCGGAATGCCAATCCGTTTTGCCCTGCGCGCGAAGGCCTCAACCGATCTTTCGTGCCTGTAACGCTGATAGTATTTTCGGAACCCATTCAATTTGCTTTCAATCGTCTCTTCATCGGATAAATCGGCAAATTGGCGGATTCTATCGATTTTTGAAACAACGGTATCCATGTTGTCCACAGAAATGAGCGGCGTTTCCTTAATGGATCTCTCGGCTCCTGAGATGGAGGCGACCAGATACTCAACCGCAGATTTTCCAGCCTGGCAGAGAAGTTCTGTCGGGAGGATTCCATGCAGAAAGGCCAGCCCATCCGCGTCTTCGTTCTCATAGGCCGTTAGAATGGCATCGCGCGCGGCAAAAGCGCGCTCACTTGGGGTCGGCTCCAGAAGATTTTCAAAAGAACGGATCATCACCCTGTCTCTTTTCAGCCAAGCTCTTCTGAGGCCGTTGACGACACATTGTTCCTTTCCTGCTTCTTGAACGGTTCTGCGAACGTTTGGAAAAAAATCCAGGAATCCCTTGATGTCCACGATATTGGGTTTGCTGACCGCGGTTGCAAAAGGTTTTCTTGCGGCATTCGTCGCCCAGGGTTCGGACAAGTTGAGATTAAACGCGGTTGCATATTCTTGGATTCCTTGGAAATCAACTTTCATTACCAACTCATCAATTCCCTTTTTGGCTAAAGTATCAATGACGAATCTATCTTTAAGCATGGCATCTCGCTTTGTTATTCGTATCGCGCGGATGACATTTGGGATTCCATTAAGAATCGCTTGGGAGAGCAATTTATCCCAGGAATAAGACACTTGCTCGTTCGTGAAAAAGGATTCCGGAATAGGAAGACTCAACAAGTCGACTCCGCATTTCAAGTCATCCATTTCCAATAGACGCGCTCGATGCTTTATAAAATCCTCGAGCCAATCCAATGTCTTTTTTTCCGCGAAGAACGCCGGGTCGATAAGGCCTGCGTCCAATAATTCGCGCATGCGAGCGATGTTAGGTTGTTTATCGTTCAACCCGGTCAGGAAAGGGAGTCTCTCTTTCGAAATGGCGTGTTGGAGCTCGTTTTGGCGCAGGCCGAACAGGACGCGAATGCGGCGCGCGGTTGCCGCGTCCCCATGGAGGCCGAGAGACGCGGAATATCCTTGGATCGCGTCGTGTCGCGTTCCGGGTCGTTCAAGATCCGCTCGGTTGCCCGAGCGTTCAAGCCAGCTTGTGTATTCATTCGCGTATCCATTTTTCAAGGATTCATGCACACGCATCGCCTCATCGTGGCGCATTGCTTCCTGTCCTTGCTGATGGGTGTGCGCCGCTTCTTGTCCAGTATTCATACGGCAACATTTTACCGTCATTCGAACGTTTGTGCGACGCCTTGTTTGGCGCTTTGTGGGTAAGTTGGGTTGATGGAAACTCCGAAAAATGATATTCTTTTGCCCGCTTCGCAAGAAGCGTTTTGTTCCGCGATAGGTGGGCATGCGCGGCGGTCTGATTTCAGAGGAGGAACCGCGGGGTATGTCCAATGTGTCGTTGATGGTGTGGAAGTACGAGTCGCTTCTGAAAAAGAATGCGAAGGATGTTGCGATTGGGATCGTTTCAGGGATCGTGATCGCGAACGTCTTTTTTCTTAATCTTGCGTACGCGGACGTTGATACAACGCCGAAGGAACGCGATGACAGGAGCCTGTCGCTCATGATCGCCGCGATGCAGAACGAATCACGACCATACGGCAAACTGCCCTCGTCCGCCGGCCCGTCGCGGCGAAGGCTCACGACGATTCCAGTCACAGCCTACTCGTCGGACGTGGAACAGACCGACTCAACGCCTTGCATTGCCGCGCGAGGCTTCGACCTGTGCACGCACAATGAGGAGGACGTGATCGCCGCGAACTTTCTTCCCATGGGCGCAAGGGTGAGGATTCCGGACTTGTACGGAACCCGTGTGTTCACAGTCGTGGACCGGATGAATGCCAGGTATTCCAGACGTCTCGACGTCTGGATGCGCGAGCGGGAGGACGCGAAGAATTTCGGAATCAAGTACGCGACGATTGAAGTGCTGTAGGGACGAGGGGGTGGAAAAATGAAAAGATACAAGAAACAAATATCCGTTTTTGTCTCTTGTATCTTTTAATTTTCTCCCAGAGTTATGGAGGCCACGGCCGGAGTTGAACCGGCGAATAGCGGTTTTGCAGACCGCCGTGTTAACCACTTCACCACGTGGCCGGAATCGTTCGTTGCAACGGAAATGTAACAAAGCGGCGGCAAATAATCAATGCTGGTATAATGCGGCCATGCCGGAAGAAACACGACAATCGATTTCGTACCGCGCCATCTGGGAAATGCTTTCCCCGCTCGTGCGGGTGCACCAGTGGACCATTGTCACGCTCGTGTTTCTCGCGCTTATCATCTCGTCTTTATACGTGTCCGAGCCGTACGTGTACGGCAAGATCATCGACTCGGTGACGTATTCTGTGGGAACGGGCGCGGGAGCAACGACCGGGTTCGCGAGGATCATTCCCTATCTCGTCTATTGGGTCTTCGTCGTGTTTGCAAGCACCTTGTTTGCAGCCCTGTTCTCGTGGATTTCGTGGTACGTAGGCAATCGTTTGGAAGGACAATTGAGCGAGGTCATGCTCCAAAAGTTTCTCTCGCTTTCCGTGCGCCGATTTTCCGATGAGCATGCCGGCGCCATGCTTCAGAAACTTTCAAACGGCAAGGACGCGATCTGGGTCTTTTCCATGCATCTGCTTCGCTCGTTTCTCCAGTCTGGATCGACATTCGTCGCGATCGTCGCGGTTGGGATGTACCTCGATTGGCGGCTGATGCTTGCCGCCCTCGCTATCGTCCCGATCGACATGGCGCTCGGCATGTGGAACGTTCATCTTTCTCTTCGGAGGCAGGAGGCCATGAATGAAAAGTGGGAACAGTCAGTCGGGCTTATTGGCGATGCGTTTACGAATATCACAAGCGTACAAGGCGCTGCTGGGGAGCGGAGGATTATTTCCGATTTTACGAGACATTACGCAACGCTCATCAAGGAACAATTAAAGCTCAACTATCAGTGGGCGAGTTTCGACGCGGGGATTGGCGGCATTTATGTCATCGGGCGGCTCGTTATCTTCTTTGTTGGCATCAGACTAGTGCTTGCCGGATCCGTTTCGCTCGGCACGCTCGTGATGTTTCTCGGATTCGCCGGTTCGCTGTACGGGAACGTGTCCATCGTCCTTGGATCATTACCCGAGGTCGGCCGGTCTTTGAACCGGTTCGACCGTCTTGCCCGCGTGTGGAAGGAAGTTCCTGAGGTCCACGACGCTAAGGACGCGATTCCGGCGCCAAATCTTGTGGGCGACGTGGAGCTCGACAACGTTTGGTTTTCGTATGCAGATGCCGGGAAGCCGGTGCTGCGCGGGGTGAGCATGAAGATTCCGGCCGGGAAGACGTTCGCGATCGTGGGCGAGTCTGGTGCCGGAAAAAGCACACTTGCGAAGCTGCTCGTGCGTTTCGCGGATCCGACGAAGGGAT
>Ga0172379_10006490_pt1 | contig 15630 bp, 9 predicted proteins | sample GrowelOW334metaG_FD_119756 | JGI IMG/M metagenome (GOLD analysis project Ga0172379, IMG submission 119756) | Groundwater microbial communities from an aquifer near a municipal landfill in Southern Ontario, Canada - Groundwater well OW334 metaG | ecosystem: Environmental > Aquatic > Deep... | reverse complement strand
ACAAGGATCGCCCGTCGGCAGGCAGGCCTGCCTTCCCAGAGGGTCGCGGGTGGCTAATCGATGGTCACGGTGACCTTTTCCCCGTTCGTCGGCACCCGACCAACCCAGAATGGCGTCAAGAGAACACTTGCCCGTTCGACCCCCGGCAGACCAAGAATGAAACTTCGGAGCGTCGCCTCGTCCTTTCCAAGGATCCCCGCCCGGACCTCATCGGCGCTCAATGCCCGCTTCAAAACAACCGTGCCGGACACCGGGAACGACATTGCCCCATTTTGGAAATCGACACGCACATTCTCATACTCGATAGTGAAATCATGGACATCGGTCGGGTCGATGCTCCCCGCTTTCGCAAGCGTTACCAGTGCGTCCTTGAGCATCCGTTCGTCGAATATGATCTCGCGGAGTTCTGCCTCGATGTACATCGAGAATACGCCGGGAGTATCTTCACGCGACGATACGTCCTCGGACACCACGGAGAAACGCGACGCGCTCTCGAGTAACTTCATGCCTTCCGCATGGAGCGCGGACATTTGGTTCACGAGCCCTTCCTGAAGCGTCTGCTTCACCTTCTCGCGCGCTGCAGCGATCTCTTCCATGCTCGGAACCGGTCGCTCGCCGATGAATCCGCCGGAGAGCGGCGTCTTCGCTTCAGCGGTGAACGCCTCATACTTTGGTGTCCCTTTGAACCCGGGGATGTGCCATCCAGCACTCGCGTTGACGTTGTACGGATCACCAGGAGCGTCCGCAATGACCGCGACGTCGATCGTCGACGGAACGATCCTCCCGCTCTCTATCTTCGCACCCGGGACAACAGTCCGTTCAACGAGGCGAAACACCTTCCCTTCCGGGGACTCGAATCGCGTCGTTGCAACGAGTACTTGCGATTCGGAACTGAATGCATTCGATACGGTGAGTCGTCCCTTCGCCTTTACTTCGACCTTCTCCCGTCCCGTTGTTTGGAACTCCATCGAAACATTCTTCCGGTTCACGAGGAGTTCGCCGGGGAGTGCAACGGTCCCCGAAGCTGCGGTGCTCACCGCAACAATGGATCGGCTGGTCTCAACGACCACATTGAACGGGTTCGTGTTCTTCACGAGCGTGACCGAGATAGCGGCGTGAGGTAGGACAGCAACCGCAAGCCACCACCCGACCGCAATGACGCCGGCGCCGACGAGTGTGATGCCGACCTTCTTCGCAAGACGCTTCATGCTCCGCGGCTTGAATTGAGGTAAGGCGAAATTCCTCTCCGGGTGTATCGGTTCCGGCTCCTCGTTCGGCGGGAGTATCTCCGGTTTCTTCTTCGCGCGCGCGGTCTCGGCAACAGCACGGGTCTTTCCCCTTTTCTTCTCGGGCTCCTTCGCGGGCTCCTCGGGCTCTTTTGTTTCGATCGGGAGCGCGACCTCTTCATCAACAACACGCATCGGCACCTTTTTCGCGCGTGGCTTCGCTACGATATCGGAGACGGCACGTTCGCGAGAACGGAATATTGGATTCGATGCTTCGATGCCGGAAAATGTCGCGAGCTCAAGCACGCGATCATCGACCGACTCGATCTCGAGCTCCTTCCCGGCGCTCCGCGCTTCACGCGAGAGGATCCGAAAATTCTCTGGAGACGCGCTAATGACCGAGCCCTTGGGGATGTTCAGGATGACCCGTGGCGCGTCCGCGCTGATAACGGTATCAACTGCCGCTTCGACGGAGTCTTGTTTCTCAAGGAAAATTTTATGCTCGGATTTCATCCTGAAAATTGGGCTGCGTTCCCTTTATTATACCAACTCGGTCGGACTAACGTTCGGTCGGATGCGGAATGAGCCACTTCGCTCGGCGCGCGAGCAGTTGGTTCAAGAACGCGTAGTGCGGATGTGTATACGGGTACATGAGAATTGCGAGCATTTCCTGGTGCACCGCAGGATCGAAGTCGGAGACCCGGCGATCGGTCACGATGTCGAAGCCCTGCACCCCAAGGGAATGGTCGAACCGCGCAACGGTGATATGTCCCTCGTTTGAGAGTGATTCCGGGTGTGGAACAGAGAATCGAAAATGGAGGTGGGTCGTCGCCTTCGGACGAGGAGAGCTTTTCTCGGTGACCCTCCGGACGAGGTCAAAGAATTCCTCGAATGCCCCGCGGACTGTTTTGTCGATAAAGCGCCCGAATCGTTCCGAGAGATTCCCTGCTACCGCATGACGGAGGAACGCTTCAGCGACCGCTGGGGACACACCGAGCTGCTCCGCGATGGCCCGCCGCACATTATCGAATCCCCAGAGGAGCTCCTTAACGTAGATGCTCTCGTCGTCGCGGCGGGAAAAAATGGTCGTCCGGGCCTCGTGGGAATCGACAAAATGGTCGTCGGGACCCGCGAGTGCGCCGAGAAGCGTGGTCCCCCGCTCGATCGCAACAACCTCATCCGCCCAGTCACGGAACCGCTCGAGGATAGGGACGGTCGTCCGAGAAACGAATGTTCCCTTGAAACGCGCAGAGAAATCGGGGCCCTTGAACCCGATGGGGTTCAGGAGTCGATGTCCTCCCACGCGCACCTCCTTTATCTCGATATGCGCGAGAACGAGGTCGAAATCGGAAACACCCATCTTCTTCGCGACCCACGTACGGTATCGGTTCAGGAACTCCCAGAGTGCCTTGAAGACAAGGGCGTCTAGTTCTCCCTCATCAATCGCGGTATCGGCTTTGGCTCGCTTCACGCGGACCGTGCTCTCCACGGTCGTTGCGCGTGTCGGCTCGAGCGCAACGACGATCCGGTCGAAGTGGAAGAGCGGTCGTCGGATCGCGTTGAAACCCTTCGCGCTCGCCGTGCGCGTCACGTGTACTTTCTTCTCGGGATGGTCGACCTGACCTTCGGTCACACCAACGCCGTGATCGAGTTCTTCAACAACGAGAAAATATTCCCGTTCTTTCTTGAAGAGCCCTGAGAGTTTTTTGAGAAGTTGGTTCACCAATACGTTCAGTATACCACGAATCCGACGCACGAGTGCGTCGGATTCGATGCCCACCCAGGAGATGCGACCCGCGGGCATCACATGACCTCCGCTTGGTAACAGGTCTCGCAGTACACGATCTCACTCTTCTCCGGAGCGTACGTTGTCTCGAACTCACCCTCACACTTCCCTGTCCCGTGCTCGTGCGTCGCGGTATTCGTGTACGCGCCGTTCGTGCTCGTCGCCCCACCACACTGGCATGTGCGGTGCCACAACTTCAGTGGGTTCCGCAACTTCAGCCGCTCCTCGTGCCGACAGTTCGGGCAGAGCCGCGGTAATGGGAGTTTCATTTTTCGATAGAACGCGAGTTCCTGCGGAAGGATACGGAATGCGGTCGCGCACTGGCCGACACACGCACCGCGGTGCGAGCATGCGATGATCTCGTTCGTAACTGTTTCCGGCACGTCCGTTATCCCGTCCGGAAGCTCGTCGGGTTGGATGGTCGGAACGTACCCTTTCGTTTCCGATTCTTTCCATGTATACCCGGCTCCCTGCGCTTGCTCCTTCGTGAGCGGAAAATACTCCTGCGCAATGACCTCGTTGTATGCGTACGGCGATACCTCGAACGGGAAGAACTCTCCGTACCGGTAGGTCCGTCCTTTCGCGTCGGTGTAGGGCATATCCATCATCTGCTGGCGTATCTTCGGAACGAGCGCCTCGTACTCCTCTTTCGTATACTGGACGTTCAAAATGCAGTGCTCTTTGCTCCGTAACCCGTAGCACCCAAAAAGGTTATGCGACCCATGGCAATTCACCGAATACCAGATATCGTAGGAGCCGTATACGACGCTCGTGAAGAAGGCGCGCGCGACCTGAATTCCGGTATCCGTCACCTCGTACGCGGTCTCGAGCGTCACGCCGATACCCGGCCCGCAATCATAGAGGTCCTTGGCTCCGGCGCCACCCCAGTTGATGAATTTCGAATCCTCGACGGAGGGGTTCCCCACAAGGTCGAATGCCTCCTTGCAGTTCTTCGAGTACCCAACGTTGTCGCCTGTCACGCCGACCGATTTTATGATGTGCGCGAACCGTCGGATCGAACGCGAGAGGAGCTTCTCGTGCTCCGCGCGTGCACGCGCAACGCCGGACGCAGTGCCAAGATCGAACGCAGCAATACGCTCCTCGTACTCCCCCTTCGAGTACGGAACATTCCAGATGTAGTACGACTTGTTCCGTAGGTTCGCGCACCCGAAGCAGTGGTCGCACCCCGTGCAGTTGTAGAGGAATGCGGACTCGGTGCAATCGGTGCAATTCCGGCTGAAGAGCGTTCGGTAGCATTTGTGGCATCCCACGAGCTCGTAGCAAAGCTCGCACTGGTTCGCGACGTACAGATCGGCGGAATCCTTGTTCGAAACGACGCGGTTCGCGTAGAACACGTTCTCATTCTTCTCGGATGCCGAGATGTAGAGCGAGCCCTTGTCGCCCTCCGAGACGTTGCAGAAGCTGCAATTCGCCATATTCGTGACGGAGAGCGCAATGAGCGGAACGCGCCGTAAAAGCTCTGCGTACTGCGTGAAGAAGGGTTTCGTGAGGTCGTACGGCCTCCCATATGAGAGTGGGTCCCAGGCGTCAGACCACCAGTACTTCTCGTCGTAGACGGTAACGGGCTTGTCGGGCGAAAAGGTCGAGATGATGTCCTCGGTATGGCCGGGAGCGTTGCATTTCCGCCGGTAGAGCGTCCGTTCATTCCTGAATGCGAGTCGCCGTTGTCGTCTACAATCCGGGCACCACGTGGGTGCCGGGACATCAATCTTTTTGTAGAAATCAAAATCCTCCAGCTCGATGACGAACGGGGCTTTGCAGTTTTGGCACTTCTTTGTTTCTTGGTCCATGGTCACGATATGGCGGTGGTATGCCGTGGCATACCACCCATCATTGGCACCCTAGACAACCTCTGCATTGTAACAACCCTCGCAATAAACCACTTCCTTCCGGTCAGGGGCGTAGGAGGTCTCGAACTCATTGGAGCACTTCCCTGTTCCATGCTGGTGGGTGGGTTGCGTGCACATGCACCGCCGGCGCCAGAGCTTCAGAGGGTTCCTCTGCTTCAGGCGTTCATAGTGACGACAGTTGGGGCAGAGTCGTGGAAGAGGGAGGTTCATTCTGCGATAGAAGGAGAGCTCCTCGGGGATGATCTTGAAGGCGGTCGTACATTGGTGGGAGCAGGTGCCTTTATGGGAGCATCCGATAACCTCCTGGAGGATTGAGTCATCGATATCCTTGATGTGATCAGGGAGGGAGTCGGGGGTCTTTGTGACCTTGTATTCCTTGGTATCGGGGTCCCTCCAGCGGAAGCCCTGCTGTGTGGCCTCGTCTTTCGTCAGGGGGAAGTATTCTTGTGCAATGGTCTCGTTGTATGCGAAGGGAGAGAGCTCTGGGGGGAAGAACTCACCATACTTGTATTCCCTGCCTTTAGAATCAACGTACGGCATGTCGTCCATGTGCTTCTTGATACGAGGGATGAGGGCTTCGTATTCATCCTTGGTGTACTGCGTATTAAGGATGCAGTACTGCTTGTTCCGGAGGCCGACGCAGGCGAAGAGGTGGGAGGAGGAAGAACAATTAAAACAGTAATGGGTGTCCTGGCAGGTATACACAACAACACTGAAACGCTCCTTGCTCCCATGAACGCCAGTATCGATGCCCTCATACAACATCTCACATGAGTCGCCAATACCATACCCATCATACGAATCTTTCATCATCAACCCGCCGTGAATAACGAACTTTGAGTCCTCAACGTCCTCGAGATCGAAACTATCACGGCAATTCTTTAAGTTACTGCAGTGATCTCCGGTAACGTTAATGGTGTTCTTGAGATTCGCGAATCGACGTGGATACTTCATTAGAAAATCGGAAAACTCCGCCTTGGCCTGCCCCACGGTCGCATACGAACCAAATCGCGACTCACTAACTTCCGCAAGGTATTGCTCGCGACTCCGCGGTTGATTGAAAATATGGTACTGCGCATTCCGGAGACCAACGCACCCAAAACAGTGGCTGCAGTTCTTACAGTCATACAGAAATGCGGAATCCATACACCCATCGCAGTCCCTGCTGAATAAAAGACGTTGTGAATTTCTGCAGTCCACTATCTCGTAGCAGAGCTCGCTACTCCATGCGAGATACGCGTCGAGTGTGTCTTTTGTTTTTACAACCTTCTCGCCAAAGATCACATTCTCGCACTCCCACGACGCAAATGAGAGGTAGCAATTCTTCAGGTACCCCACATGGTTCACATAGGGACTATCAACAACATTATCCGAGAATACGTTGGAGAGCGGGATTGTCTTCAGGAGACCGTGAAACTGCGAGAAGAACGGAACGCTTTGGTCGTACGGCGTGCCGTAATCCATCGGATCCCAGGCGTCGGACCACCAAGAATCTCGCTCCATCACCTTATACCCCGCAATTGGATCGTAGATACTAAGAAGTTCCCTGCCGAATATGTCATTTCGTCGATAGAGCGTCCGCTCGTTCCTCCATGTAAGCCGTCGCTGGAAACGGCAGTCAGGACAGAAGGTCGGTGGGGGTACATCAATTTTCCGGTAGAAATCAAAGTCCTCCGGCTCGATGACGAACGTGGCCCTACACTTCTGGCACTGTTTCGTTTCAGTGGTCATATGACTTCTGCATTAAAACATTGTTCGCAGTATACGGTCTCGGTACGGTCAGGCGCGAATGAAGTCTCAAACTCGTTCGTACACGCCTCTATTCCGTGATCGTGGGACACGGTGTTTGTGTACGTGCCGTTCGAGCTCTCTTTTCCGGAGCACATGCAGGTGCGCCTCCAGGTCTTCAGAGGATTTTTGAGCTTCAGCCGCTCATAGTGCCGACAATTCGGACAGAGATGGGGTAACGGAAGTCCCATCCTACGATAAAACTCAAGCTCTTGAGGAACGATTCGAAACGCTGTCGTGCACTGCTCGAGGCACGCGCCACCATGCGCGCATCCGATAACGTCATCGATGATAGCGTCGGGAATCGCGGCGCTTGCATTGGGAAGGTCGAGCGCTGCCTTTGTCACTGTATATTCCTTAGTGTCTGGATCTTTCCAGGTATACCCTGCCTCGAGTGCCTGCTCCTCGGAAAGTGGGAAACTCTCCTGCGCGACAGTTTCGTTATACGCGAAGGGAGAGAGCTCGGGAGGAAAGAATTCGCCGTATCGATACACCCTCCCTTTCCGATCCACGTACGGCATCGTATTCATATGCTCCCGTATCTTCGAAACGAGGGCTTCATACTCCTCTTTGGTATACTGCGTGTTCAGGATACAGTACTGCTTATTCTTGATACCAACGCACCCGAAACAGTTAGATGCTTCCGGGCAAAACTGCGCGAATGTTACATTCCGCATGCCCTTCCCATGCGCATAGAATTTGCATCCGTAGTTCTTATCTCCACCAACAACAACCTCGTAGCACAACTCTGAATCGATCGCACCAGAGATATCGTAGGCGTCCTTGAAGTTACTCAACCTCCAACTGTAGCGAATATTCTCGACGTTCTCTGAGTCGAATGTGTTTTTTGCGTTCTTCGCGTTCACTAAATTATCTCCGGTAGAATCTACGGTCTGTATCAAGTTCGCGTATTTCCGGAGAGAGGATCGGATGAGCTCAGTAAATTCGTGGCGAAGCGCCGCGATACCCGTCGTCGTGTTAACGCCAAGCTTAGCAAGCTCCACCGCATATGACTCCTTCGAGTATTGGGCACCACGAATACAATACTGCTTATTCCGAAGATTTGCGCACATAAAGCAACTATCGCAGTTCGCACAGTTATAGAGGAACGAGCTATTCATGCAATCCTTGGAATACAGGAGGTATTTCGATTCATAGCATCGCTGAGAATTCACTGTTTCGTAGCAGTACTGAGAATCGATGGTTTTATAACAATCTACACAATGAAAACTCTTGTCGACGTGCGATGAATAGAGTACATCCTCTGAATATAAGATCGAGTAGGAAAGATACACGTCCTTGCAGTATGCGGTATAGTTCGCATATTCACTTGAGGCATTAGTGAACGCCCACAGGTTCAGTTGGGGCACCCGTCGAACAAGTTCTGCGTACTGGAGAAAAAACGGCCTTGTCTCATCGAATGGCGTACCGTATTCAAGCCCTTCCCACCCATCACCCCACCAACAGGAGTTGCAGTAAATGGTTGCTGCCGCGCTTTCACTATAATTCGAAAGGATCCGCGCACCACACAACCCGCACGTTCGTCGGTAAAGCGTCCGCTCATTTCTGAATGTAAATCGCCGTTGCCGTCTGCAATCCGGACACCACGTCGGTGGGGGCACGTCTATCTTTTTGTAGAAATCAAAGTCCTCCGGTTCGATGACGAACGGGTTCTTGCATGACTGACAGGTTTTGGTCTGTGGTTCGCTCATGCGATCTTTTCTTGGTAACACTCGAGACACGCTATCTTCCGATACCCCCACTCCGGCGGGTAGAAGTGCGCTATTCCCTTCCCACAAAAACAGCAGGAGCCGCTCTGCTCACGGAACACCGTGAAGGGCTTGAATCGCTCGAGCGTCCGAACATCAAAATGGTGATGCGGTACGGGTATCCGATACTTACGATAGAACTCGAGTTCCCGAGGCGCAATATTGAAACGCCAACCGCTCTTCGGGCACCTGATCGGCTGCGCCGGTAGGTCATCGGGCACATCGTCGATTCGATCGGGTATCTCGTGCTCACTCATGCCGAGTGCATCCGCATCGTTTTGCTCCTCCCATCGGGCACCGAACCGCTCTGCGCTTTCTTTTGTCTCCGGGAAGTACCAGTGCGCGACCGTGAAATTATACCCGCAGTACCCCGCTCCATACGGGAAGAAGGCACCCCATTCCCCTCTCGTCCGCATATCCGCTTTTATTCGGTCGACCATCACGGCATACTCCTCTTTTGAGTACTGCTTGTTCAGGATGCAGTACTGCTTCTTCCGCAACCCGACGCACCCGAAGCAGTACTCGCACTCCTCGCAGTAATCGAGGTACGCGGAGTATCGGCAACTCGTGCAGTGGGACGTCGCAACGGTCTCGTATATGTACGCATCGAGCGAGGACAGTGCACATTTCTCGCACATACTCGCGACCGCGTAGATGGTATCCGTATCAGTGAACCCACGGAACACGTGTCGGCAATTCTCCGACTTGTCGAGGAAGTAGCAGTTCGTGCACCCCTTACACTCCGAGAGGAAATTCCCTGTCGATGTGACCGTCTTCAGGTTGTAGTTCAGGCGGTGGACCGCGTCTTCGGCAATGTGCCGCCAGAATTCCTCCTTCAGGTCCGCAACGCCAGCGAACGATGCGGTGTCGAATTCCGCACGCTTCTTCTCGTACTCATCCTTCGAGTACTGGACGTTCCGAATACAGTGCTGCTTGTTCCGTAGGTTCCAGCACATGAAGCAATCCTGCACGTTCCGGCAATCGTAGAGGAACGCACTATCCATGCTGTCGTGTGCATTGAAACAGTACCGAACCTGGTAGCAATTGAAACAGTAAAGCGAATCGTATGATGCCTCGCTCTTGAAACAGAACGCGAGGTCAATGGAGTTCTTGCAGGCGAACGTGCGATACGCGTAGCTCACATCCTCACAATCAAGGAGCGAGCGACAGAGGTAGCAGTTCTTCGAATTCCATACATCATCACACCACTCGGAGTCGGTGTTCTTGATGCCCGATTGGTGGGGGTGTGGCACGCGCCCGACGAGCCCCTCGAGTTGGTCGAGGAACGGTCGCGCTGGATCGTACTCTATTCCGTAGCTCAAGGGGTCCCATGCATCGGACACCCACTCACTCCGTTCGTAGAGCGGGAAGCGGGTTGATTCCGGGAAATTCGTGATAATGGGCTTCCCGCTCAAGGCAGACATCGTCTTCCGGAAACGCCCAAAAACAAAGAACGAGAGGAGTCGCCGCCACATGCAGGGCGTGCACTCGATCGGCTCATCGATACCAACCTGGCGGAGCAGGGTCTCGTCCTCCGGCGTTACGACGAATCGTGTATGGCAGGTTGGGCACTCTTTTGTTCCGGTCATGAGATTTCGGCTTGGTAACAGCTTTCACAGTAGATGAGCTCCGGTCGGTCGGGCGCGTACGGCGTCGCGACTATCACTCCACACTTCCCTGCTCCATGCTGGTGTGTGCCGGTATTCACATACCCATTCTTTCCCGCTGTGCCTCCGCCGCACTCGCACGTGCGGCTCACGAGTTTCCGTGGAAGGAGCTTCGCGATACGGTCATGGTGACGCTCTAGCGGGGCACGCCGTGGGATGGGGAGCCCCATGCGTCGGTAGAACGCGAGCTCCATCGGGATGATGCGGTAGGGCTTCCCGGAAACCTCGCACTTCAGCACCTTCTCGAGGATATCATCCTGTACGTCCCGAATGTCGTCCGGTATCTCGTAGTCGGAGAACTCGTACTTCGTTTCCTGTTCGTAGTCGCACCATGGGTACCCCCGTTTCGTGGCCTCCTCTCGCGAGAGTGGATAGTAATCCATCGCAGCGGTCTCGTTGTAACCGAACAACGAAAGGTCGGACGGGAAGAACTCCCCGTACCGATATACCCGCCCTCCCGCATCGGTGTAGGGCATGTCCATCATGTGCTGGCGTATCTTCGGGACGAGTGCTTCGTACTCCTCCTTCGTGTACTGTTTGTTCAGAATGCAGTACTTCTTTTTCCGCACGCACACGCACCCGAAGCAGTACTCGCACTCCACATCATTGAAACAGTAGGTGAGATGGAATGAGTGCATCTGTCGCAGGGGATCGGTTCCCATACAGTACGCAACGAATTTCGAGCCGTAGACCCCGCCGCCACTCGAACATTCGTAGCTCAGCTCGGTCGCACCGTGGGAGGTCTCGTCGTAACTGTCGCGCACCCACCCGGTAATGTATAGGTACTTCGAATCCTCGACCTGCTCTCCATTGAACACGTGGTTGCTGTTCTTCGACGCGCTGATGTTATCGCCGGTCGAGTTCACCGATTTGAACACCGCGCTGAAGCGGCGGGGCACCGTGAGCCAAATATCTGCCGCCATCGCACCGAGCCGGGCAACGTTTTTTGCGGACGAGAGCGGATTCTCCTCCAAGAACCTCATGAACTCCTCCTTCGAGACGGGCTTGTTGAAAATGTAGTTCTGCTTGTTCCGGAGCCCCGCACAACCGATGCAGTTCGAGCAGTTGCGGCAGTCGCTCGAGAAGAAGATGTCCCGGCAATCGAAACAGTCACGGGAATAGAAGGTCTTGTAGCAACGATAGCAATTAATGTCCTCGTAGCAGAACTCGCTGTTCGGGAGCCACTGGCAATCGAACGAGTCCTTCCCGTAGATCTCGTACGTGTTGTACGCGGAATTCTCGTTGTAGTGACCGCCAACATTCAGGTAGCAGTTCTTATCGTCAGTCTCCTGATTCACCCAGTCGCTGTTCACCATATTCCCGTTGTAGAGCGAGAGGTGCGGGACCGAGAAGAGGAGCTCCTTGAACTGCTCGAAGAACGGCTTCGAGAAGTCGTAGTCACGCCCAAAGGAAAGTGGGTCCCAGCCATCACCCCACCAGCACTCCTTGCAGTACATCGGGTACGGCTTATCGGGCGAAACGCGGCTCACGACGGTCTTTTTGCAGAGATCGCACGCCCGCCGGTAGAGGGAGCGTTCGTTCCGGAACGCGATACGGCGGATCTCCCGGCACTCCGGACAGAATGTCGGTGGTGGCACATCAATCTTCTCGTAGAACGCAAAGTCGTCCGGTTCAATGATGAACGAGGTCTTACAGTTTTGGCACTGTCGCGTCTCTTGGTTCATACTGTTTCGCTGTTGTAGCAGTCCTCGCAGTACACTATATCCTTGCGATCGGGAGCGTAGGATGTCTCAAATTCATTCTGACACTTTCCCTCTCCATGTAAATGCGCCGTAGTATTTTGGTAAACGCCATCTTCTGATATCGCTCCGGCACACTGGCAAGTGCGTTGGTGGAGCTTCAAGGGGTTCCTGTGCCGGACAAGTTTGTTGTATCGACACACAAAACAGAGGCGCGGAAGCGGTATGCCAAACCGGCGATGGAGCGCAAGCTCCGGAACAATGATTCGATACGCACGACCACAGGAACCGCAACCGATCTTCTCGTTCACGATAGAATCCTTCGCGTCCGCAATGTGATCAGGGAGATCTTCCGCGCGTATTGTTGCTTGAAATTCCCGCCGCTCTATATCGAACCAAAGGAACCCTCGTGCGAGTGCCTGCTCCTTTGTGAGTGGATAGTAATCCTGTGCTTTCGACTCGTTGTACGCCGTTGGCGACATCTCAGCGGGGAAAAGCTCTCCGTACCTGTATTCCCTACCTTTAGAATCAACATACGGCATCTCGTCCATGTGTTTCCGTATCTTCGGAACAAGAGTATCGTATTCCTCTTTGGTGTACTGCTGGTTGAAAATACAGTATTGCTTCTTCTGTAAGCCGACGCACGCGAATAGATTCGAACATGAATGGCAATTCATACAGTACTCAAGCTCACGACATGCGGGCCAACAGTCAAAGCAGAATTTCAGCATTTGGCAATTATCTCCGCAACTTACCGCTTCGTAGAGCGATTCGACCGCCTGCCCCCAGTTGCTGTAATCAGCACAATCCTTCACCCCATCAAAGCAACACTGCGAATATCGTGAGTCCTCCGTTTGCCCCACCTCATAGCAGTCGCGAGCGTTTTTCGACCAGTAAATGTAGTCGCCACTCACATTCGTACACCCAAGACTGTGTATGTATTTGTGCGGGAACTGCAGAACGAACTTCTCAAGTTGTGATTCGAGTTCCGCAAGGGACGAATACGAACCGAGATTGAATTCCGAGATTCGCTTCTCATACTCTTCCTTGGTGTTCGGTTTATTGAAAATGTAGTACTGCTTATGCCGCAAACTCACACACCCGAAACAATCGGAACAGTCCGAGCAATCCACCGAAAGCCAGACATTTTGGCACCCGGTGCACCCCTCGGAGAAGAACGTCCGGTAGCACTTTGAGCTTTGATAAAGGCCGAAGCACTGATCGCACTGCTTGCATACATAAAACTCCGCAGAACTGGTCATATGGTTGTACGCGTCCCCGTACATACAGTCCTCGCTGTACCCACCATTGAAACAGAGGTAGCAATTTTTCAGACTGCTCGCCTGGTTCGAATAGTCGCTGTTTACCATATCCCGGACCGATTTCGAAGGCCACGGCACGGCGAGCATAAGCTCGTGAAACTGCGCGAAAAATGGTTTTGAGAAATCGTACTCGCGCGCATAGGAGAGCGGGTCCCAAGCATCGCTCCACCAATAATCGCGATCGTACACCTGAATCGGCGCAGCATTCGAGTACGTGGAAAAAATCTCTTTCCCGGTACGAGAGTCTTTTCTTATAAATGGCGTGTGTTCGTTCCAAAAATTCAACCGCCGCATCGCTCTGCAATCCGGGCACCAGGTTGGTGGCGGGACGCTCATCTTCGCGTAGAAGGTGAAGTCATCCGGTTCGATAGCGAACGAAGCCTTACAATTTTGGCACTGTCTCGTTTCGGTGATCATGTGATCTCGGTTTGGTAGCACTTCTTACACAGCATCCGGGAAACCTCTTCTTCGGAACGGTTCGTTTCGAAGGACGCGCCGCACTGCGAACACGTGCGCGGGATGACGCGGAGGTTCTTCACCCACTGCTTGAATTTCGAATCGGTACGACAGAATGGGCACTGCCGCGGGAGTGGGAGGTTCATGTTCCGCAGGAACGCGAGCTCCATCTCGGTGATACGGTACCCCTTCGTGCACGCAGCGCACTCGATCGTCTCCGAAAGAATGCTGTCGGTAACATCCCGAATGTGGTCGGGAAGTTCGTTCGCACGTTTCGTGATCGAGTAGGAACGCTCCTCGGGTTCCCGCCACTGGTACCCCGCATCCTGTGCCTGGTCCTTCGAGAGCGGGAAGAAGCTATTCGCGATGGTCTCGTTGTACGCAAAAGGAGAAAGTTCGGTCGGGAAGAACTCGCCGTACCGGTACTCCCTTCCCTTCGAATCGACGTACGGCATCGCATCCATGTGCTCCCGTATCTTCGCGGTCAGTGTCTCGTACTCCTCCTTCGAATACCGCCTGTTGAAAATGCAGTACTCCCCTTTCTTCACGGACACGCACCCGAAGTGGTGCATTCCGGTCGAGAGTTTCGTGTACTCGGCGTCCACGAGCCCGAGCCCGCCCTCCTGCCCGAATTTGACGTCCGACACATCCTCGCCAACATTGCAGCACTCGTAGCAGCGCGACATATTGTTCCCCCAGCTTGAGATGTCGTACGAATCCTTCGTTGGGCGGTCGGCGACGAGCAGTATGAATTTCGAGTCGTGGACATCCGACACATCGAAACACTGCGTGCAGTTCTTCGACTGGAACACGTAGCTCCCCGTGCAGTTGACGGAAAAATCATCGTACGTCGGTCGTGGCGGGAGCGTCTTCCAGTGCTCCTCGGCAGCACGTTGGGCGACGCAGTACCCGGCATAGGAACCGAGGTCCCACCGCGCGAGCTCCTTGAAGTACTCCTCTTTCGAGTACGGTTTGTTGAAAATGTAGTACTTCTTGTTCCGAAGATTCGCGGACGCGAAACAATTCTGGCAGCCGTCGCAATCGCGGAGAAATGCGCAATCGAGCGAGCTCGTCACGTTCCCCCGGACCCCGACACAGTGGTTGTTCTTGAACGAATTCTGGCAGTCGTAGCACGACTCGCAGTTCATGGTGCACACCGAATCGAACACGGATTTATTCCGCACCTGGTAGAAACCGTACGCCGAATCCTCGACGTAGTCCGCGTGGAACAGGAGGTAACAATTCTTGAGGTGCCCGGAGTGGCTCGTGTACGGCGACGACTCCATTGCGGGTATATCGATCGAGATACCGATCACCGGCGTAGCCTGCCAGAGCTCCTTGTACTGCTCAAAGAATGGCCTTGAGAAATCATACGCACGCCCGGATGCGAACGGGTCCCACCCATCGCCCCACCAACACTTCGGACAGTACACCGTGTAGGGCGCATCGGCACGGATGACGGAGATGAAGTCCTTCTTACAGAGCCCGCAGGGACGCTTATAGAGGTTGAATATATTGAAGAACGCGAGCCTTCGCTGCAACCGACACGAAGGACACCGGGTAGGCGCAGGGACCTTGATGCGCTCGTAGAATGCGAGATCGTCGGGCTCGACGACAAATGAACCGCCACAGCTCTTGCACTGTCTCGTTTCGGTATTCATACGACTTCGCTATTGTAGCACTGCTCACAGTGCACAATCTCCTTCCTCTCGGGGGCATAGGAGGTCTCGAACTCCTGGGTACAAGGCTTCTCCCCATGCTGGTGGGTCGTCTTGTCACACATACACTGTCGGTGCCAGAGCTTCAGAGGGTTCCGCTGCTTCAGGCGTTCATAGTGACGACAGTTGGGGCAGAGTCTCGGGAGGGGGAGGTTCATTCTGCGGTAGAAGGCAAGGTCTTCCGGGGTAATGCGGAATGCCTTCGTGCAGGTATGCTGGAGCGCTGTCTCCGCGTCCGCATCCCACGAGCGACAGAGGATGATCTCATTCGCGAGAGAGTCGTCTGCGTCGGCAATTCGATCGGGGAGGTCCTTCCATGACCTCGTT
>Ga0172379_10006489_pt1 | contig 15632 bp, 10 predicted proteins | sample GrowelOW334metaG_FD_119756 | JGI IMG/M metagenome (GOLD analysis project Ga0172379, IMG submission 119756) | Groundwater microbial communities from an aquifer near a municipal landfill in Southern Ontario, Canada - Groundwater well OW334 metaG | ecosystem: Environmental > Aquatic > Deep... | reverse complement strand
TGCAGGTCTTGAGCCGTGAAGTCATCTTCCGCACGCTGCCCCATCCACCACGCCGCAAACGGCTGGGAAAAAGAGTTTTAGGGCTTATCTAAGCGCCATTCCCCCGTTGGGGCTGCAAGAAAGTGAGATGCCCCGCACGGCAAACGCGATTGCCTCGGCGGCTTCCGTCCTGCCAGACTCCGCCCATGAAATACCGGCGCTTCGGCAAGACCGAGTTGCAGATGCCCGTCTTCTCCTGCGGCGGCATGCGGTATCAGCACAAGTGGCAGGACGTGCCCCCGCACGAAGTCCCCAAGGACGGCCAGGCCAATCTCGAAGCCACCATCCACCGCGCCCTCGACCTCGGCATCAACCACATCGAGACCGCGCGCGGCTACGGCTCCAGCGAGATGCAGCTCGGCTGGGTGCTCCCGCAAATCAAGCGTGAGAAACTCATCGTCCAGACCAAGATCGCCCCCTTCGCCACGCCCGAGGAATTCCTCCGCACCTTCGACACCTCCATGAAGCATCTGCGGCTCGACTACGTGGACCTCCTCTCGCTCCACGGCATCAACAACCGCCAGCTCCTCGACTGGTCCCTGCGCAAGGGCGGCTGCCTCGAAGCCGCGCGCAAGCTTCAGCGCGAGGGCCGCTGCCGCCACGTCGGCTTCAGCACCCACGCCACCACCGATGTCATCCTCGACGCCGTCAACTCCGGCGGCTTCGACTACTTCAACGTCCACTGGTATTTCGTCAACGACCTCAACTGGGCCGCCATCGAGGCCGCCACACGCCTCGACATGGGCGTCTTCATCATCAGCCCCAACGACAAGGGCGGGAAACTCTACGCCCCCCCGCCGAAGCTCGTGGACCTCTGCGCGCCGCTCACGCCCATGCAGTTCAACTCCCTCTACTGCCTCGCCCGCCCGCAAGTCCACACCCTCAGTTGCGGCGCGGCCAAACCCTCTGACTTCGATGACCACGTCGCCGGCCTCGCGCACTACGACCGCGCGGCGGAAGTCATCGCGCCCATCGAGGCCCGGCTGCGCGCCGAGATGCTCCGCGTGCTGGGCGACGACTGGTGCCGCCGGTGGTTCGAGGGCCTGCCGAACTACGGCGATGTGCCCGGCGAAATCAACGTGAGCGAAATCCTCCGCCTCTGGACCTACGCGAAGTCCCTCGACCTCGTGGACTGGGGCAAGATGCGCTACAACCTGCTGGGCCAGGCCGACCACTGGTTCCCCGGCCACAACGCCGCGAGCTTCGACGAGCGCCGGCTGCTGGACACCGTGCGGCGCAGCCCCTTCGCCGCGCGCATCCCGGCCATCCTCCGCGAAGCCCACGCGATGATGTTCGAGGCCCCGGTGAAGCGGCTGAGCCAGAGCTAGACGGACCGCAAGCCATGCTTGAATTCCTTGAATTCCCACCAGCGGTGCTAATAGCAATGGCCGGAGTGCTGTTCGGTATTCCGCTTCTCTACCTCATCGCTGGTTGGCTTCTGACCCGGCAGCGGCGAGTCTGTCCCACTTGCGGGCGTCGTGCGTTGCGTCGTGTTCAGTGGATTCTCGCGACCGTGATTATTGACGGCCATCGAGCACCGGATAGCTGGACCTACTTTTTGTGCGAGTCGTGCGGAGCACGCTTCAAGCAACATCTCGGACGCGACCTTGAGATTCCGACTGAAGCCGAGTGGACGCAGGATTGTTCAAACATAAAATGAGTTCCACCAGAGTATGATCCCGCGCCTTGCCCATGGAGTGCGGTGACTTGTCACGGCTTTTCCCGCTTCGCCGACTTGTCGGCGGTCGAGAGGGAATGGGCCGGCCGGCGGGCGCATCTCAGTTGCTTGCCGGGCAGAGGGAGAGCGGTGCATTCGCAGCCGATGAGGCTCCGGACGTCTTCACCCTCACCCCGGCCCTCTCCCTCCGAGGGAGAGGGAGGCGCTTCGACGCCCGCTCGTGAATCCGCACGGTCCGCTGGTCCGAGACGCGGCCTGCGGGCTTCCCTCTCCCAGCGGGAGAGAATCCACGAGCTGCCAAGGCTCGCGATTTCAGCCCCTGAACCCGGTAGGGCCGCGCTGTGCGCGGCCTCGTTACTCCATCTGCTAGCCGAGGCCTTGCACAGCAAGGCCCTACCAGGTTCATGGAGAGGGCCGGGGTGAGGGAGAACGGACACGAGCGCTCCACCGCTGGCAAGAAACTAAGCTGCGTCCGTGTGCCAGGATGGGCTTGAATCGCCTCGGCCACGGCCTGCCGGTTCTTCGGTGTTTGCAGCGGAATGGGCTGCGGTGGGGAATCCGCGCTGGAGGCGCGCATGAAAGTAGCCGGTGGGAAGCCTCGACCGCAGGGAGAGGCGCACCCACCGGACCCGCCGCCCGAACGCCCCGCGCCCCAGCGGGGCGCATGAACGCCACCTCGTCCACGCGCGTTTCATGCGTCCCTCCGGGACGCTCCTCGCTGCGGGGCATTTCCGGTGGGTGCGCTTCGCTTCCCACCGGCTACCTTCATCCGCGCCTCCGGCGCGTGCGCGAGCGTGCCACCACCGCACCGTCGCGCGGTCATCGAGCAGCACCCACCTGCCTCCGCTGGGTGGAACGGGCCACCGGCCCGTTGCGGCGGGCGACCCGCCCGCCGCTTGAACTGCGCCCAGAGCGCCCCGATAGATTCGAACGTTCACTGTGCCGAAGCTCGGCGGCAGGTTGCCGCCGAGAACGGCCAGGTTGGCCGTTCCACCCAGCAGCATCCGCGTAGTTCCGGAGGAGACGAACCACTACGGACACTCGCAGCCGCCACCCACTCCCCGCCAAAATCCTTTCCCCATCCGCGCCCGCTCCGCACACTCCGCGCATGAACGTGACCGTCCGTGGGCGCACGCGCCATTACCGCACCGTCAGCTTCGAGACGGCGAAAAACCAGGTCCTGCTCATCGAGCAACGCCTGCTGCCGCACGAGTTCAAGGTCGTCGGCACGCGCGATTTCCGCGCCACCGCCGTCGCCATCCGCGACATGGTCGTGCGCGGCGCGGGAGCCATCGGCGCGACGGCGGCTTACGGCCTGGCGCAGGGCGCGCGGGCGTTTCGCGGCAAGGACCTGGTGAAGTTTCAGGCGCACATCGCCACCGTTTTCCAAACGCTGAAGGAAGCCCGCCCCACCGCCGTTGACCCCGTCAACGCGATGCTCGACGTGCGCCGCGCCATGTCCGCCGGCACGACGGTCGCCGAGCAGCAGGCCCTCGCCCTCGCCGCCGCCGCGCACTTCGCCGACGAGGACGTGGCGCATTGCGAGGCCATCGGCCAGCACGGCGCGAAGTTGATTCGCGACGGCATGAGGGTGCTCACGCATTGCAATGCCGGCTGGCTGGCCTTCGTGGACATCGGCAGCGCCACCGCGCCGATGTATGCCGCGCAGGCGGCGGGCCGTAAGTTCCACGTCTTCTGCGACGAGACGCGCCCGCGCTCGCAGGGCGCGACGCTCACCGCGTGGGAGCTGGCGCAGCAGGGCGTGTCGCACCAGATCATCGCCGACAACGCCGCCGGCTTCCTCATGTGGCGCGGCGAGATTGACCTGGTCATCGTGGGCAGCGACCGCACCTTGGGCCGCACCGGTGAGGTCGCGAACAAGATTGGCACCTACACCAAGGCCGTGCTGGCCAAGCGCCACGGCATCCCCTTCTACGTCGCCATCCCGCGCTCGACGATTGACTGGGAGATGAAGTCGGGCCGGGACATTCCCATCGAGGAGCGGAGTGAGAGTGAGGTGCTCGGGGCGTGGGGAGTCGAGCAGAGTTCAAAGTTCAAAGTTCAAAGTTCAAAGTTGGGGAGGCGCGCTTACATCCGCGTGGCGAACCCGACGAGCGGGGCGCGGAATCCCGGCTTCGATGTGACGCCGCCGGAACTCATCACCGGCATCATCACGCCGGAGGGCATCTTCAAGCCAGGGGAGCTGTGGAAGCACCGACGCAAGCTCGGCGGCCCGAAGTAATCGTCGTAGGAGACGACGTAAGGAGTCTCACTTCAAAATGGAAGCCGTGAGATCAGAGACTCGTCACCTCGTCTCCTACACCAAGCAGGACAGCGCGTCCCGCCTGTCTTTTGCGGAGCGCCGGTCTCCGACCCGGCGAGTTCGACTGTGTTCACCGTCCATGCCGGATCGGAGACCGGCGCTCCGTAACACTCATCGCTCGCGCTGAAGCGCGAGCCGGGCGGGCAGGATGCCCGCCCTACTTCCTTGGCTCCACAACCGTCTGTGCTAGGCTATATTCAACATGATGACCCCGCTTCACCTCCTCGGCCTGCTCGCGCTGGCCAGCACCATGACATTCTCCTCCACACAGGCCGCGACCATTTCGACCTTCGCCGGCAACGGCACGAAGGGTTCCGCCGGCGATGGCGGCCCCGCCACGCAGGCGCAGCTCGACAATCCCTTCGGCGTCGTGCGCGGGCCGGATGGCAACATATGGTTCTGCGAATACACCGGCCAGCGCGTGCGCAAGGTCACGCCGGACGGGAAGATTCACACCGTCGCGGGCAGCGGCCAGAAGGGTTACTCGGGCGATGGTGGTTCCGCGCTCCAGGCCACGTTCAATCTTCCGCACGAAATCCGCTTCGACACGCAAGGCAACCTTTACATCGTGGACATGGGCAACAACGCCGTGCGCAAGGTGAACCTGAAGACCGGCGTCATCACGACATTCGCGGGCACAGGCAAGCCGGGTTACTCCGGCGACGGCGGCCCGGCGAAGGACGCGACCTTCAAGCAGCCGCACAGCATCCAGTTTGATTCCGCGGGCGACCTCTTCATTTGTGACATCGGCAACCACGTCATCCGCAAGGTCAGCATGAAGACCGGCGTGATCAGCACCTTCGCCGGCACGGGCAAGGCCGGCCCGACGCCCGACGGCGCGCCCATCGCCGGCACGCCGCTCAACGGCCCGCGCTCGCTGGACTTCGACGCCGCCGGCAACCTCTGGCTCGCCACACGCGAGGGCAACCAGGTCTTTAAGTTCGATCTCAAGGCCGGGAAGATTTTGCACGTCGCGGGCACGGGGAAGAAGGGTTTCACCGGCCACGGCGGCCCCGCGAAGGAGGCGACGCTCTCCGGCCCCAAGGGCATCTCCGTTGCGCCCAATGGCAACGTCTATCTCGCCGACACCGAAAGCCACAGTGTGCGCATGGTGAACATGAAGCGCGGGACGCTCGAACTCATCGCCGGCACGGGCGAGAAGGGTGACGGGCCCGAAGGCAACCCGCTCCAGTGCAAGCTCGCCCGGCTGCACGGCCTGTGGGTGGACAAGGATGGCAGCATCTTCATCGGCGACAGCGAGACGCACCGGGTGCGGGTGATCCGGCCGTGAGTGGAATGCCCAATTCCCAATGTCCAATGACCAGTTCCCAATGACCAATGAATGACCAAGGCCCAATGACGAATGGGCGGTCGGACGCGCGCGGCGGTCGTTGGGCACCCGTCATTGGGCCTTGGGCCTTGGTCATTCTCTTCTCCGCGCTCTCGTCCTTCGCCGCGGCCAACACTCCCACCCCGCCCACCTTCGAGCAGCTTTCCTCGAACGTCGTCGCCCGCTCGAAATGGGAGCGCACGCAGAACACGACCGCCCAGTTTACGTTCGCCAGGATACGCGTGCTGGAGGAGTTCGACGGCAAGGGCAAGGTCACCGACCGCAAGCAGTCACGGCAGGAGTGTTTCCCCATCAACGGCGTGCCGTTCGCGCGCCTCATCCAAAAGGACGGCCGCTTCCTGAATGAAAAGGAGAGCAAGGCCGAGGAGGAACGCGAGGCCGCCGTGCGCGGCGGCAAGAAACCCGCGCGCAGCCCCGGGGCCACCAAGCGCGACAAGGAATGGCAGTTCACCGACGAGATGCTGGCCCGCTACGCCTTCAAGATCATCGGTCAGGAAATCGTGCGCGACCGGCCGGCGTGGGTGGTGGAATTCGCCCCGCGCAGCAAGGACCTGCCGGTCAACAAGGTGACGGACCGCGTCGCAAACAAGGTCGCCGGCAGGCTCTGGATTGACGCGGAGGAATGGGAGGTGGCCCGCCTGAAATTCTGGCTCACCGAGGAGGTCACGGTCGTGCGCGGGGTCGCCGGAGTGCTCCGGAAGTTTGAGATGACCCTCGACCGCATCCGCCTCGAACCCAGCACCTGGCTGCCGACGATCCTGGACTTCGAGATGGCCGGGCGCGAACTGATGGTGAACAAACGGCTCCACTACCACGAAGAGTCGAAGAACTTCAAACGCGCCACCCCCGCCCCTGCCCCGCCGGAAAAGGGCCTGAAATAGGGCCCCGCCTCCTCCGTCCTCTTATACCGACTACGTGTGAAGGTTGGTGAAACTGACACCGGTGGGCGAGTCGCTCCTTCTCCCTTCGCGGAGCGAGGGGAGCAAGGTGGCCGCAGGCCGGATGAGGGGTGCGGCCACCAACACCGACGCGGCCAACCCCTCACCCCGGCCCTCTCCCCTTGCTCCGCAAAGGGAGAGGGAGGAGCCAGTTGCCTGCGCCTGGATTCAACCAGATTTCCCCGGAATTGGCATGAGCCAGGACGCGAATCGGCTTCTCACCCAGTCGGAATGGATGGCCGTCCTGTCCGGGCGGCACCCCGTGACGCAGCCCCCCCGCTTTTGCCTTTTGCCTTTTGACCCTGGCCTTCTTAATTTCACCGCGTGTCTTACCAAGTCATCGCCCGCAAATACCGCCCGCAGCGTTTTGCGGATGTCATCGGCCAGGAGCACGTCTCGACCACGCTCGCCAATGCCATCGCCGCCGGGCGCATCGCGCACGCCTACCTGTTCTGCGGCCCGCGCGGCACGGGCAAGACGACTCTCGCCCGCATCTTCGCCAAGGCCCTCAACTGCACCGGCGGGCCGACGGCGGACTTCGACGTGGCGGACTCCAAATGCGTCGAGATTGCCGAGGGCCGCTCGCTGGACGTGATGGAGATCGACGGCGCGAGCAACAACGGCGTCGAGCAGGTGCGTGAGCTGCGCGAGACGTGCAAGTTCGCGCCCGCCTCCTCGAAGTTCAAAATCTACATCATCGACGAGGTCCACATGCTCTCGACGGCGGCGTTCAACGCGCTGCTCAAGACGCTCGAAGAGCCGCCCGCGCACGTGAAGTTCATGTTCGCCACCACGGACCCGGAGAAGGTGCTGCCCACGATCCTTTCCCGCTGCCAGCGCTTCGATCTCCGGCGCATCCCCGCCGCGCTCATCGTCAGCCATCTCACGACCATCGCGAAGCAGGAGGGCGTGAAGATCGATGACGCCGCGCTCCACGCCATCGCGCGCGGCGCGGACGGCGGGATGCGCGACGCCGAGTCCACGCTCGACCAGCTCATCAGCTTTTGCGGCAACGAAATCGCCGAGGCGGACGTGCTCTCCATGTTCGGCCTGACCGCGCGCGCGCAGCTCCTCGCGCTCACCCGCGCCGTGCTGGCCGGCGAGGTGGACACCACGCTCCGCGAGCTGAACGACCTCGCCAAGAGCGGCAAGGACCTCGGCCGCCTCGTCACCGACCTGCTCAACCACTTCCGCAACCTGCTGATCTTCCAGGTTTCCAAGGGCGACCTGAAGCTCCTCGAAGTCTCCGAGGCCGAAGCGACCGCGCTGGCCGAACAGGTGAAGCTCGCCCCCAGCGACGCCGTGACGCGCGTGATGGAGGTCCTCTCCGACTGCGAAAGCCGCCTGCGCGACACGACCTCGAAGAAGATCCTCATCGAAGTCTCGCTGCTCAAGGCCATCCAGGCGCGCAACGCCATGCCGGTGGACGCGGTGCTGCGACAGCTTCAACTGCTCCGCACGGAAGCCGCCGGCGCCGGCGGTTTGCCGACGCCCGCCGCCGCGCCCGTTGAGGGCAGGGCCGTCGCATCATCAAGCCCAGTCCCTTCCAATCCGCCTCCTCACGTCGGCGGCTACGAGAAGCCTGCCGCCCCAGCGATGGCCCTGGCTGAAACGCCTGCGCCCGCGCCCGCCCCGAAGTCCGGAGGTTCCGGCGACCTCGACGCGCTCTGGTCGCAGCTTCTCGACGCCGTGGGCCGCGTGAGCCAGTTCACGCGCGGCTACCTTCTGGAGGCGCATCCCGTCTCGATCACGGGCAAGCTCTTCACCATCGGCTTCGATCCCGAGTTCGCCGATCACATGGCGCTCGTGGACAACGCGAAGAACCACACCGTGCTGCAAACCAAGCTCGCCGAGCTGGGCCACCCGCACTGCCAGGTGAAGTTCATCAAGGCCGACGCCCCCGCGTTGCGGGTCAGGCCGGCCGCCAGCGATCTGACGCCGATCCCCGCGCCCGCGCCGGCCCAAACACCCGGTGCGATCCCGCCGAAATCCGCAGGCACCGCAGCGCCGAAGGCCGACAAACCGCAGAGCGTCGTCTTCGACAAGGAGAGCTTCAAGAACGACCCGCTGATCAAAAAGGCGCTGGAGGTTTTCAAGGGCACCATCGTCGAAGTGCGCGCGTGAACTGCGGTCACCGCAACTCTCGCGCCGGCGCAGTGTTCACCTGAGTCATGCGACGTGGACACTGGCTGCTCCTGTTGACGCTGCTGCTGCTCGGGGGCGGCTGGTTCTGGCTGCGCCCCGGCAGGAGCGCGGGTTACGCAAACTTCCCGCCGTCCGCGCACGGCGACTGGGTGGCCTTCGGAGACAGCCTCACGGAAGGCTACGGTGCGAACGAGGGCGGAGATTATCCCAGCCATCTGGCCGGACGCCTCCGCGTGAAAATCCGAAACCTCGGCGTGTCCGGCCACACCACGGCCGACGGCCTGGTGCGCCTCGACCAGGCGGTGCAACTCAAGCCGCGTGTCGTGCTGCTGTGTCTCGGCGGCAACGACGCGCTGCGAAGCGTGCCGCCGGACGAGACGTTCGCGAACCTCGGCACGATGATCGAACGCTTCCAACAGGCCGGTTCGTTCGTCGTGCTGCTGGGCGTGCGCAGCGTCGGCCTCACGGACAAGAATGCGAAACGGTTCGAGCAGCTCGCGAAGGCCAGGCGCGTGCTGCTGGTGCCCAACATCCTCGACGGCATTCTCTTCTCCCCCAGCCTGATGGCCGACCAGATCCACCCCAACGACAAGGGCTACGCAAAAATCGCCGAGCGCCTTGAGGAAACGCTGCTGCCGCTGCTGCCGAAATTGTGAACGACGGAGAAGCCGGTCCCGCTCAACCCTTCGCGATTTTCTCCAGCACGCCCGTCGTGGAACGGCCCGGCACACCTGGGAGAATCACGACCCTGCCGCCCGCCGCCTCGACCAGCCGGCGCTCAGGTTGGTTGATCGTGTCGATCGTGTAGTCGCCGCCCTTTGCGTAGATGTCCGGCTTCACCTCGGCAAGCAGGCGCAACGCATCCACCTCTTCGAAAAGGCACACGCCGTCCACCGCCGCGAGCGCGGCCAGCACCGTGGCGCGGTCCCGCTCGGGGTTCACGGGCCGGCCCGCGCCCTTGAGCTGGCGCACCGAGGCGTCACTGTTCAGCCCGACGAGCAACACGTCGCCGAGCGCGCGTGCCGCCGCGAGATAGGTGACATGCCCGGCGTGAAGGATGTCGAAGCAGCCGTTGGTCACCACGAGCCGTTTGCCCGCCGCGCGCACCTGCCCGCGCCAGACCGCGACGCGCTCAAGGGGAATGATCTTGTCCCGAAAATCCATTGATCACGATGCTGCTGGACGGGCCGGAGCTTGGCAAGCAGGCGCGCGGAACCGGGAGCCGTGAATTCAGTTGGCCCGCTTCGCACCGCCTGCGCCCGGGTCGTGCTTTTCAAACCACTCGAGCACCCGGCGCAGCACGTCTTCACGATGCGGCAGCTGCTTGATGCCGTGGCCCTCGTCCGGGTAGAGGACCAGCTCGGTGTCCACGCCGGCCTTCTTCAAGGCGCGATGGAACATCACGCCCATGGCCACCGGACAGCGGCGGTCGTTCACCGAGTGAAGGATCAGCGTGGGCGTGCGGACCTCCGCCGCATACGTGATCGGGCTGTGCTTGCGCATGCGGTCGGGAATTTCCCAGGGCAGGCCGCCCAAGTCCCACTCGGTCCAGCTCTGGAGATCGCTGAGATGCCACATGACGTTGAGATCGGTGACTGCGTTCTGGGCGGCGGCGGCGCAAAACTGCCGGGTGTGGCCGACCAGCCACGAGGTCATGTAGCCGCCGTAGCTCACGCCATACACGAACTGCCGCCCGCGATCCGCGATGCCTTGCCGCACAAGCTGGTCAATGCCCGTCAGGATGTCGCGCATGTCTCCGCCGCCGAAATCGTTGCGGTCCGCGTCGAGAAATTTCAGGCCGTAGCCGGTGGACCCGCGGAAATTCGGCTGGAACACCGCGAACCCGCGCGTGGCAAAAATCTGGACGTCCAGCCCGCCGCCGCCGGTCGCGCGGTGATGCGGGCCGCCGTGCGGCATCACCAGCAGCTTGTAGGGCGGTTTGGCCACGGACTCGGGCGGGCGCGTCAGCACGCCTTCGATCTCCAGACCGTCGAAGCTTTTCCAGCGCACGATCTCGTCCACCGCACGCAGATGGGGGCCGAGCTGCGGATTGCCCGCGGGCAGCAAACGGCTCCGGAGCCGCGCAGGCGGGGCCTTGTCCTCGATGGCCTGCGGGCCCGCGTCCAGATCCACGGCCTGCGACAGCGTCCTGACCCCGTCAATTGCGGTAAAGAACACGCGGTGATTGTCGCGCCACGGATTGTCCGGCAGAGGCGGCGTGGGCGGGAAGTGCGGTGCCTTGTCCGCCCCAGGCCCGTGATGGTCGAAGACGAGCCGCGACTTCGCCCCGCCGGTGTCGAGGTCCACGACCATGAGGTTGAACACATCCATGTGCGGTCCGCAGCGCGGTGAACTCAGGCACAGGATGCGCCGGCCATCGGGTGAGATGCGCGGCGAAAACTCCGGACCGGGCCCGGTGGTGAGCCGCTCCAGGCGATGGTCGCTCAGGGTGATTTTCCAAAGATCGTAATTGTGATTGATGCTGTAGCGCACCGACTCCTGATCCGGCGTGCGGTTCGCATGCACCACGAGGAACGAGCCGTCCGGCGCCCACTGCGGGTCGCCATACCAGAAGTCGCCCGGCGTCACCCTCGTGATGCGCGACGCCGCCGCTTCCGTGGGCGTCTCCCGCAGTTCCGCCACCCACACCTGCATCGGCCCATAGCCTTCATAGCCCTCGCCCTGGTCTTCGCGCAGCAGCTTCACCTGGTTTTTCCGCTCCGCCTCCGTGCGCGCGTCACGTCCGTCATCCGCCACGAACACCAGCCGCCTGCCATCGGGTGAAAACGCGATGCGCCCGTAAAACTTGTCCGTGATCACGCGGCCATACGGCTTGGCCTTTCCGCCCAGCGGGATCGCCCTGCCCCCGGGCGCGACCGGCATGAGCCAGATGTCCGCCGCCGTGTCCGAGTAGGGCGGCACCGGCGTGAACGCCGACATGCCATCGGCAAACGGCCGCGTGGAAAGAAACACGATCCACTTCCCGTCCGGCGACAGCATCGGGCTGAAGGCGTCCGGCTCGCCGGGTTCGATTGCGCGGGCTCCCCCCTGTTCATCCACGCGCCACAACGACTGTTTGAACGCCCGCGTCTGCGGATCAACGCGCAGCCGGACGTAGATCGCGCTCTTCCCGTCCTTCAACGTGATGGCATCAACGGCCGCGTCCGTTTTGTAGAGATCTTCGATTTGCGGGAGCGGAGGCTCCCCGGCGATCAGCGCGAGCCGGCCAAGGATGAGGCAAAGGGCCCAGATGAGCGGAGTCCTCGTTGGCGTGGGAAAAAACCGGAGGGCGGTTTCAACGGACATGGATTTCATGGTGCGAGATTAGCAGGCTGACACAACCGGCTCCACAATTCCAGGTGCCCTTCGTGAAACAGGCCGCCGTCATTTCAGCGACCGGATGCCGTCCTTCGCCTGAAAGACTGTCCGCACTTCCGCGTCGGTGAGCACGCGGTTGAAGACGGCCACATCGTCACACCAGCCGATGTAATTCAGCCCGAGCGTCAGCGCGCTCTGCGCCTCGTCCCAGTTGAACGAACTCTCGTAGCCGGTGAACGCGCCCTGCAGTTTGCCGTCGAGGTAGAGCCTGCCCCAGCCGTCTTTCCTGCCCGTGTTCGCGTTGCCGAAGGTGAAGCAGACGTGCGTCCACTGGTCGCGGCGGAACGGCGGCTGATGCACCGGCACCATGGGACGCTCCGGCTCCGGGATGTCCTCCCACTTGCGGTTGCCGGGATTCCACAGCCGCGTGATGGGCAGCAGCGCGTAGCGGAAATGCCGGGGCGTGTGATCCTTGCTGAACTCGACGAACATGTTGCCCTCGCCCCACGCCTGCCCGACAAATTGCAGCGGGTCGCAGTAGCCCGGTTCCAGGTCCTTGTCCGGGTCGATCCGCATCCACAACGAGCACGAGCCGCTCCAGTCCTTCGCACGATAGCCGAGGTTCTTTGCGCCACGGAAGAAGACCTGCGGCTTCATCTTCTGCGTGAAGTGCAGTGCACCGCCAAACCGGCCCGCGTTCTTGTCGAGTTGCACAAGGTCGCCTTCGGGCAAACCGGGTTTCGCCTCGGCGCGCTTGCCACCGACCGCAGAATAAACCCTTGCATCGCCGGCAGCGAAATCCGCGTTCGCATCCCGGTCAAACGAGGCGTGGAACAGCAGCGCGGACTTGAGGCCGCCCGCAGGTGGCGTGGCCTGGGCCGACGCGGCGGCGGCAGCCACGAGCGTCGCTTTGTTCTTCGCCCAGTCGGGATTCGGCAGCGCCTCCCAGACACGGAAGTTGCGGACGCTCCCTTCCGTGCCCGAGACGAACATGATGCTGTGCTTGTCCGATCCGATCAGCGGGTGCGAGCCGGTGACGCTCCTGCCGTCGAGCGTGGCCACGAGTTCCTCGCCCTGGATTTCGATGAGCACGGTCTGCCACTCGCCGAGCTTGACCGGCCGCTGGATCTTGCCAAACGGCACGGCCTTGTCCGGGCCGTCGTGGTCGTGATCCTCCTTCTGGGCGACCAGCCCGCCGGTGGTGAGGTAAACGGTGCTGACGTATTCCGTCTCGTCGGTCGTGCGCACCTGGAAGTAGCGGCTGCGGCGTCCGTCGAGCGGCACCTCGTGGAGGCGCACGTCGCACTGGATGACCACGTCCTTGAAGCGGAAGCCATAGGACGCAGTGGCCGGGTGCAGGCTCGTTGCGTGCTCGATGCCGCGGAACGCACCCTCCACCACGTCCCATTTGCCGCCGCGCTCCCAGCCGTTGAAGCGCCAGCCGGTGAAACCGCTGGCGAAGCCCTTGGCCGGCCCGCGAAAGGTTTCGGGCAGTTTGGAAAAATTCTCGTTCACGAGTTGCCTGCCGCGCGTGGTCATCAGCGTCTTCACCAAGCCGTCGGCGGCGTGGGACGGCGCGTCAGCGGACGCAGCGGTGGCGGTGAATGCCGGGCCGGCACAGGCCGACAGGACGGACAGGAATAGACCAAGTTTGTGTTTCAGGTTCATGGGTGTGTTCGCTGATTTGATTCGGGATCGGAGTAATTCGTTTTGGGTTTCCAGCTACTTTGCAATCTGGACCTTGCTCAACGGATACCAGCCGCCGTCGTCGCGGCCCTTGATTCCCAGCCTCACCACGGGAGTTGTCGTCTGCTCTCCGACGACGGCAACCGACAGGCCGTAGGTGCCGACAGGCATATTCCCCGGCACCGCGATGGTGTCAGAAAAGGCGGCGACTTCGCCCGGAGGCAAATCCTTTACCTCCTTGAAAAACTCTTCCGTGAACAGCTCGATTGAGCCCGGCATCCACCGATTCACCGTCAGCTTGCCCACGAACACCTCGCTGCGGCCGCTTGCGTTCGTCAGCCGATACGCCAGCCGGTAGGGCTTGTAACAGGGCGCGGAACCGACGTTCTGCCACTTCATGGAGATCGTGAGCGCGTCGCCTGCTTTGATCTGATCGGGATGCGCCAGCTCCTTGAGGACGAGGCGGTATCCAAGCCGACGCAAAAACCGCTCCATCTCGGACAAAAAGCCGGGTTCCTTCGGGAAAGACTTCATGTCGCTGTCCCCGTTCAGGTTGATGTGGGACGCATGGGTGGCCAGGGCGTAATTGAGAATCCACCGGACCGGCAGGCTTTCCTTAACCCAGCTGGCATAACCCGAATAGGTTTCCCAGAACACGGGGGCCGACTTCCACGCGTCGCGGATGTCAGCCGATTTGATCGAAGGTGGATAGAGCGACCGCATGTGCCCCCCGCGGCCCGGGGGCACGTGACCCAAGGCGTTGGCCCGCCAGCCGGTTCCCCGCTGGGTGGCGTAGGCCGTGCATTCTTCAACCTTGGGCACCCGCTTCCAGGGTCCGGTCTGGCCGCCGCCGTAGGCCCCGGATGCCGGGGTGAGCATGGACATAAGCAAGGGCGTCTTCTTGAAGGCTGCGAGGTAGGCGTCGATGATTCGTGTGCAGTTTTCCTTCGTCGGCATCCTGACCTGTTCGTTGGTCGATCCGGTCATGTGCCATTCGCCCCACCAGCCCACCGAGCCGATGTCCACACTCTCCAGATCGGGATGTCCGTCGTAGCGTTCCCCCAGGCGCTTGATGAAATCAACATGCCGGGCCAGCACGACCGGATCATCCATGTCGGGAATGACACACGGGTTCTTCAAATAATCGGCCTGGATTTCCTTTCCACCAACCTCCTTCAACCACAGGGGATGGCGATGCAGCGGGCTGTCCCGCTTGCCGCTGGGATCGCAGCACATGATGCCAAACGCGTATTGCTGCCCGGAGGCCCGCGACTCCCTCAGCAGTTTGTCGAGGAACTCGTGGTCAATCTTTCCCGGCTGCGGCTCCAGCACGCCCCAGCCCCAGCGGTTGTAATGGACGGTCGAGGGCATCCACGCCGGCATGTTCCTCAGCACCGGGGAATTTCTGGGGTAGCCGAACGTCACCGCCCCCACCCCGGGATTGGCGAGAAGCTCGTCCGTTTCCACAGGCCTGACCGTCACCTGCTGCGCGCGGGCCACACCGGCCAGTAAGGCAAACACGATGACGGCCGCGCCGAAAACTGCCTTCCGGGATTGCGTTGATCGGGCCGACGGGGTGGGCGGCGTGGGTGGATTCATCGGAGCGGGTGCTGTTTGTCGTCGGGACCGGTTTCTGATTCTTGCCGGACTATTTCCCCGAAGGCGTGGGGGCGAATCGTTTCGGCATCAGCTCATGCACCGTGCCGATGATGCGGTCCTCAACCTCCGGAGCCAGCCGCGTCGGACGGTCATAGAAGATCATCGCGAAGTCCGCCTCATAGCCGCCTTCGTTCAGGATGCGGCGCGACGGGATGTAGCACGGCATGGCATTGGAATAGCCGTTGACCCACAGCCGCGCCCCGAACTCGCGTTTGAGCCGCAGCGAGTAATCCACCACCACCTCGCCCGCGAGGAAGACCATCGCAAGGTCATCACCGAACGCCCACGTCTGCACGATGTAGGGCAGGTGCGTCGGCAACGACTCGCCACGGTCGAGACGCGCGAGGTTCTTCCGGGCGCGGTAGGCGGTTGGTGCCGACTTGCTCTGCGCGGCCTTCTCCCAGTCGGCGCGGCCGGGCAGGACGTCGAAGGCCAGCTCGATGCGCCTGGCGCGGCATTCGAGAGCGCCCGCCACCGGCTTGAGCGGACCGATGA
>Ga0172379_10006488_pt1 | contig 15633 bp, 12 predicted proteins | sample GrowelOW334metaG_FD_119756 | JGI IMG/M metagenome (GOLD analysis project Ga0172379, IMG submission 119756) | Groundwater microbial communities from an aquifer near a municipal landfill in Southern Ontario, Canada - Groundwater well OW334 metaG | ecosystem: Environmental > Aquatic > Deep... | reverse complement strand
TTAAGTCAAGAGACGAAATCAAAAGAATTATTTTTGAAAGTAATGATGATATGGCGGTTAAAGATGCAATTTTAATAACCAAAGCAAATTTAATTTATTTCCCTAAAATTTTAGCACCAAAAATCAGTTTAAAATCACTTAATCTTATTAAATTTTTTGAAAATCAAGAAATCGAGATTTGGAAAACGATATGATAAAAAGCGATTTAAAAAAAATCATTTTAGGTTTTCTAATCTCTACGATATTATTTTTCGGATATTACTTAATCTTTGATCCATTTAAATTTCAACTTATTTATCAAAGTTGGGATACCCCTTCTTACGTAGTCGTAGCCAAATCTTTCCACATCCCAGCCTTAGTAGAAATTGCCAATACAGTTCGTCTTCCAACAGCTTACTTTACAGCCCATTTTCCTCTCTATCCCTTTTTCATACGACTTTTCTCATTTATAGGTTACTTTCGTTCAGCTGTTGTAATTAGTCAGATATTTACCTTTCTTTATTTTGTTTCTCTATATTTTCTTGTTAGAAATATCTACCCGAAAGTAAGGCTTGGTTTCTTTATAATCCCATTAATCCTTTTTACACCAAGGTGGTTTTCGGTTAGTCATATTGGAAGTCCGGAACCCACACTTTTATTTTTTATCACTTTATCACTTCTGTTTTTGAGGAAAGAAAAATATGGGTTTTCAGCCATTATGGCAACCCTTGCTCAACTCACAAAAGCCTACGCCATCTTCTTATTTGTGGGCTTAATATTTTATTTCATATACAGGGCCTTTGTTGTTAAAAAAGAAAATTTTCTACAACTAGCAAAAAAATTCTCACCATTTTTATTTATCCCTTTAACGTTGTTATCAATATATGCGTATTTTTACTACTTATATCCGGATTTGTCATTTTTGTTCATTCAGCAAAAAAATCTTGGCTATTTTGCTTTTCCACCATTTAGCATATTTGATAGCATTAAATCTAACGTAATTTGGCAAGAAGGTTTTATTTATACTTTTGTCGTATACCTTGGTACCACTATCGTGCTTTTTAGGAAAAAATTATATGATATCGCCTTTGTGACTTTGGGATTATTTTTACCTTTAATATTTCTTGTTCACGAGGATCTCTCGAGACACGCATTGATCATGTTGCCTCTGATTTTTATAGCTTTTGAGGAAATTATGATTAACAAATATTTTCAGCTGTGTTTAATGTTGCTATATCCGGCAATATTTTTATATTCAGTTACCTTTATAAACTATAATATCTCACCTTGAGGGGGTGTTCAAAAGTCTGGAAAATAAATCCAAATAAATACTCTTTATTACCGTAACCTTGCTTACCGGTTTAAAGTACAAAACTATCGGAAGACCACCTTGATACGATTTATCGTCGTACACATACTGCTCAATCCAAACTGGCATGTTTTGAGAAACAAATACTTCAATCGTTTCTTCCGGTCCGGCATCCGGTGAGCCCAAAGAAAAGAAATAAGTCTTATTTGTTGAATCAAGAATTGGATCAAAAATAAATTTAATAAAGTTACCGTCTTCCACGTTCTGACCATTAATAGTTACTGTTCTTACCATCTCCATCTTCTCGTTATAAAGACTTAGAACAATATCTTTCTTATTCTTTAAATTTGGATTTCTTACTGAAGTCCCTATTGCTGACAGGTTGCCCGCAGATGATATAAATTTTTGGGTAACATCTCTTTTTCCATATATGCTTAGACGTTGATCTGGTCTGTAACCGGGCTGATCCCCATTCGGAATCAATTTAATCCCCAAGGCAAGAAAAGCTGGAACAAAAAAAACAATAAATAATATTAATAATGTTGTTAACCAAATCAATTTTTTCATTTAATTATTTTCTTTGAAAATTTTATATGTCATTACCATGCTTCCACCTGCAAGAACTGAATGAATTACTGTCTGTAAATTATCAGGGTCATAAATTTTTTGAATAAATGTAAATGGGATGGGGAGCATGTCAAACCAAGTAGAATAAACCCTAAAAAGCGAAATGGTCATGGATCTGTCTTGATACAGAAGTGGCACGGCAAAAGCTAATAAACCTAATACCAATATTAAACGTGACAAAACCGGTTTTTTGATAGCCAAAATAACCAAAAACGGCGCCAGCCAAAGTAGCCATTGGATATGGAACAAGGCAAAAGAAAATATAATTAGAAAAAGAGCTAACCAATAATTAAATAAATCTGTTTTCTTATGATCTTTATCGCCCCCATCGATGATTGCCGCATAAAAGAAAAGAATGGCAAGTGCTAATGTTGCAAAATCAGAAGCAAAGATGCCTGTTGTAAGACCCGAAACTAATGCCGACTGGAAAAATGCAGGTGAAATAAATGGTAAAACTATCAGACAAAAAGTTATTATTGGCGTGAGACAAAGAACCAACTTTTCTTTCAAACTACGACCGGCCAAAAATAAAAATGGGATGAACAAAAGCGGATAAAGCTTGAAACCCGATGCAAGACCAAGAAGTAAACCAGCCGCAAACAATTTTTGCTTTTTAAGCATTAAAAATGCCAAAACAGTTAATATAACAGGAAAAATATCAACGTTAGAAAATGCGTAAATAATAAATATGGTAAAAGGATTGAAAAGCCAGTAGACGAAAGCTTTCTTCTTATTCTCCTTATTTTCAAAAAACTCCATCAATAAGAATGCGATTGCTATATCTAAAACCAAATACGGAAATTTAAGAAGTATCAAATATTTAAAAATCTGAGGATTTTTGACAAAAGAGTTTACACCAGCGTCGGCCAACCAGGAATCAAAACCATTGCCAAAAAGGGGGGAAACTATCGCCTGATAACCTCCCAAGGCTATATAAGTTAATGGAAAATAAACAAAACCATCTTTTAGGGGCAAGCTTTTCTTATTTTCTACCAAATAGTTATATATATTAAAAACTCCTTTTTTAAGAAAAGATGCTTGGTAATTAAATGTTTTTATATCCGGGTGAAACAAAAACATCGATACCAAGATTCTTAACACTATTGCCAATAGTAGTAATTTTTTCACAAAATTCTTCCTTTCATTATAAATAACATTTTGCCAAGCTGTGCTTACTTAATTTACCTTATACATATTAACATCTTCATTTTCAAAAATCTTTGCCATGGGGTATTCCGCTTCTGCCATTGGTAAATGATATATTTTAGGTAAATATAGGTAACGAATATTATTGTCTTTTAGAAACTTAGCTGACCAAGTTAGGTCTTTTTCAACGAAAAATCTTTGGGCACTGGCCAACCTTTCTTTATAATCAGTATTTAATACTATCTGTTGTTCAGCGTCTTCGATATAAACACTTTTGGTTGAATATGCTGAAACATAGGTGTTGTCTGCGTACACACTTAATGGAAATGGATCTTTAAACCCCCCTCTTAGGGAAAGGTCAAAAGGATGTTTAAGAACTGTCCCTGGTATTTCACTTTTCAAAAAAGTTAGTGCAGTTAACTCCCCCGTTGGTAAATATGCCGGAGGGTTTGGATAAAGTAAACTTCTAAAGGTCGCCACTGAACTTATAGGTGTGATTACGACAATCGCAATTGTTACCAATACGGGAAGATTTTTAAGCGAATTAGCTGCATAAAGACCTGCGAAAAATAGAAAGTAATAGAAGAACTGAACAATATTCCAAGGGTTGCCTTTCTGTACAAAAAGAAGAGGGGGAATCACTGAAGCCCCCATCATTATAAAAATTAATAAATGCATGTCATCTTTGAAAAATTTTTTTCTTAGTCCCCAAACAGAAACAATTCTGGTACCCAAATTCCCCGCAAAAAATATCACAAGACATATTAGTTCGACCGCAACATAATGAAACCATTTATGTCCTCCCAAGTATGCAAATCTTCTGGCGGTAAAGTTTGGAATTCCCACCCTATCCCCGGCATCTATCATTGTGTCGATTAACCAAAGTGGTTGAAAAATAATTAGACTTCCTGAACCGCGACTTATCGACAAATAGAGAGCTGTAAATATTACACTCGACAGGACAAATACTGGTAACAGGACAAAACTTTTATCAAAAAATATTTTCTTTAGTGTCAGTACAAAAAGTGCAGCTAAGGCAATTGCCCCGGCATAGGCCTTTATGCCAATTAAAAGGCCTATTAGGAGAGATACGACCATCCCTTTTATAATGTTTGGTTTTTTGAGATAAAGATCAAGGAGTATAATCGCAAAAATAATTACAACAAGAGACATTGCGTAAGGAGGGTTGATATTCATCGAAACTGGTTGATTGGCCCAAAAAGTTGATTCCCCCCCAATTTGCTCATCCTTAACAAGATTCACAATCCATCCAAAACTGCTTGCGAAATAGGCAAAAAATACTGCGAATAAGCTTACCGATTTATTTGCAAAAAGTCTTTGGGCAAGAATGTATGTACCTATTCCCAGAAGTACCGAGAATATTACAGGAAATATTCGATAAATTAATGGTTGTATTGGTAAAGTACTTAACTGCGATATCTTAGCGACCACAAGGTCATAGAAATAGTGATAATTGGAAAGAGATTGCCCTGCAAGTCCAGGATTTCCCGGAGGAATAGATAATTTTAATTGATTAACCAACCCCTCATGCCAAACGCCGTCCCTTGCCAAGGGGCCAAAATAACCTACTCCATATTTATATAATTGGCCACTTCGAAACATTCCGATTCCCTGGAAAATAGTGCCGATCAATATTAAAACAGCTAAAAATATCAAAGCCAGTTTCTTCACTTTTCTTTTCTATTTTTTACAATGACAACCATAACGGATATTAAGCTAAGCAAAGAAATAATGTCCAAGATCTTTCTAAATAATGTTTCCTTAAAAGAAATGCTAACGCTATGTTTACCGGCAGGAACAAAGTATTCAACTTGACCATAGGGTTTGCCTGCCGAAACAGAAACCTTTTTATCGTCAATTTTTACCTCCCATCCCGGAAAATAATACTTGTAATAACTAAGAGTTTTTGGGGTATCAAAATCAGTTTCAAATGACGTGCTCAAGCTTATATCTGGAGAGGTTTCTGTCGGGCGCTTTTCGGTTGCTTTAGGAAGCCTTAGATATTCCTCTCCGGTTTTTAGATATTCTGCCGAAGCAGTGGGCACCGGAATATATCTATTTATAAAATACTCATCCGTTCTGCCTAAAAAGTCGTGGGGTTTAAAAAAAGTAAAATTCATAGCAATTACTGCAAATATAATAATCATCCCGGCCTGTTTACTGTATTTAAATTTATTAAGAGAGATAACAAGAATTGATGTAGCGAACGTGGTTAGTGATAAAAACCTCCACGGAAATTGAAAATACGGAATGAGTGGGAGGTGTTCCCAAAGAAAGGTAGATCTAAAATTCATCATAAACACGGAAACTCCAATCATGCCAAGTGCCCAAATAGAAATTTTGTTTAGTCTTTTGAAAAAAACTGATGCACATATTATCAAAAAAATATTTAAACTACCCAAAAAGAAACTCATTCCATCATAAGGCCCAGCAACACTTGCCCCGTAACCAAAAAATGGAGTTATTAATTGTTTGATGGTCGGGAAATGGTCAACAAAATTAAAAACAGTATCGTATTTCATTAATCCACTTTCAACAATTGCAGGAAGCCAAAAATAAATACTTACCAAAAGTCCGGCGGTAAATCCGTAAAAAGTTTTAAGATTAAAACCAATTAATAATGAAAAAATTAATAAAAACGGAATAAACATGTAGGCCATGATGTTGTGAGATAGGATTAGGCACGCGACTCCAATAGCCAATACCCCAACCCATTTCCATTTTCGCTCCTTAGAAATTTTTGTAATGGCCCAGGCGATAAGTGGTGGAAAAATAAACGCCAAGGCTTCTCCAAACGCACCTCTAATGTAAATATCTGTGGATCTATAGGGAGTGTAGATATAAACGATTGCTCCAGCTAGGGCCAGCCATTCTACTACGTGTTCTTTTAGAAATTTGTACATAAAGTACCCCGACACAGGAATACCTAAAAGAAATACTGTCTTTACACTATCAACAAACGATAGCCCTAATAAGTGAAAGATTTCTCCGATATAGAAAGGCAAAGGAAAAACAAAATTGAAAAGTGGGTATCCGTAGCCAAAACTTAAACTTGGAACAAATCTGGGAGGAAATTGTCCAGCACGGAAAGCGGCATCCATTTGTTGCAGCCAGGCTATATGAAGATCATCACTTGCCCCAAAAAAACCAGGGACAAGTAGTGCCCAGATTGCCGGAATGGATAATAATAAAATTATCCAAAATACATTCTTAAACAAAAATTTTTCTACTTTTTGCATATATATAAACTAAAGTTATAAGGCTTACTAATGTTAATGTATTACCCAGTGTTCTAATTGGGGTATTTGTAAATTTACCGATAACCACATGTTCACCAGGGGGCAAAGTAAAGCTTATTCTACCTGTTATGTTTTTATTCGAATGAGGAAAAACTTTTCCGTTAACAAAAACTTTCCATTCCGGAAAATCAAATACCGGTACTTCAATTACAGTTTCTTTATCGATGTTTATTTTAAGCTCCCAACTGTCGGATTTATTTTCAAAATTATCAATTTTCGGTGGAAGCTCTCTTGGCTCTAGTGCAGTTTTGGGAAGATAATCCAAAAGCGCCCCTTTTTGCTGATCGATAAAATTCTGACCAGATAATAGTTCCTTATCGGTTAAATTATAGTAAAAATGTTCTGGTCGAAAATATTGCCAACTAAATAAAATGGCCAATGTGACAATTCCAACCCAAATTATTGTTAGCCATTTATCTTTAAATAATGACACAAAGTACGCACCAAGTAAGCTCGAAGAAAATATAACTATCGATAAAAACCTCCAAGGAAATTGTATGTACGCCAAAATTTTCACAGTCTCCCAAATTGTGGCAGATTTGTTGTGAGTCATAAAAATGCCAACAGCAAACATCAGCAAGAAAAAAGTAACGGGCAATAAATTCTTTCGCTTTTTCTGAAAAGCAATTGCAAAAAGAGATAGGGCAACAAGCCACCAATGGGGCCAACCTATTTGATAAGAAATGGTATTTGTAGATTGCGGTTGCGACCCAGCGTAATTCCATGATCGATCGACAAATAGCTGCGACACCTTTACAAATTGGGCTCTAAAATCTAATTCAGCTCTTGTCAAAGCGTCTGTTTGCACCAACCCTTTTTCAAAAAATGCCGGTAGAACAAAAAAAGCAGACATTCCAAACGCAACCGCTAAACTAATAAAAGATAACTTTAACCCCTTCCATTTTTCCGTATACAACCAAAGAATTACCCAAAGAACTATTAAAGGTGCAAAAATTAATGTCATTATATTGTGCGACACAAAGAGTAGGAAGGTTGAAATAGTTGCCAAAACGAAATTTTTTCTATCTCTGAGTCTGATCATCCGTAATATGAAGTAAAAGACAAAAGGAATAATGGCCAAAGCAAAGCTCTCCCCTATTGCGCCTCGAACGTACGAGTCTAAGGCCCTATATGGTGCAAATAGATAAAGCACACCGGAAACCAAACCTGGGAGTTTACCGAATATTTCCTTTCCTAATAAATACATTCCCACTCCACCAAAAACTAATGGCAAAAAGAAAAGAAGTTTGGCGGCCCCAATATAACCCAGTACAAAACTTGCCAAAGCCCCGATGTAGTAAGCCAGGGGTCCGTAAAAATTAAAAAGCGGATATCCATTACCATAACCCATGTCAGGAACCCAACGGCAGGGAATTTGGAAGTCAATGAAACACCTTCTCATCTCAAATATACGCATCACTTGGAGGTTGTCATGGTGAGAAAAGTAACCGGAAATAAATAACGGCCAGGTAATCAAACCCGAAAAAAAAATAATTAGTATCAGTGGCCAATTATTTAGAAAGAATCTTTTTATGTTTTTCATTAGCATCATATATTAATACAACTATCAACAGCGTCCCTGTAAGAAAAGATACGATCTTACCAATTTTTAACGACGCAGGATCATAGATAAATTCCACCACATGCTCTCCCTTTAATAATGGTACCGCACGGAAAGCATAGTTTGCTCTTTCGATATCCACCTTGCGACCATCCACTATAGCCTCCCATCCAGGATACCACGCATCGGACACAAACAAAAACCCCTCTTTGTCTGTTTTCACCGATAGAATGCTTTTTTCCGGAGAATATAAATTATATACAACTTCGCTAACCGCTAGTTTACTTTTTTCTAAATAGACATCATTACCGATAATTATCTTTTTATCTAGAGGAAAGGTGGGATCCATAAGGGCTAGCAGAGTCTCTTCGTCGGTTTTTACCTCCCAATCCGTAACAAAAAACGCTCTGGGGTAAACATTGTTGTTTTTAAAAATACTTACCGATTTGTCTTGAAAAACTTCTTTAAACTTTTTCATTTTTTGCACCTGTTGTATTAAAGGCCAGTCGTTAGGACTTTGGGACGATTTGATAACCAACAAATATTTATTGTTTAAAAGGTCAAACCAGTTATTGCTATACAATTCGAAAGGGGCATAATAACCAAATGTAGTAAGTTTGGCATTGTGACCGTCTATCGCTCCAATGAGTCTGGCCCACCAAATGGGATACATTGCATCATAACCTGAGATAGATTCGAGATTGTAAGGAACCCACATATTCATCGGTATTACATTCCCCGGAGAAACTCTAAAAGGTTTCTCAATGCTTTTAAAATACGAAAGAACTGGCGTTTCCGGAAAAACCAATTTAGGAGACGAAAAAGGCGTGTATTTCCAACCATATCTAAAAAGTTCAGAAACAGCCAATAAACTTACTACTAATACTAAAGTTATTCTTAATTTATGGATTTTATAAACTTTATTTCTTACCAAAATAAATGTAATTGTTATAAGTGTAAAACCGATCGGTAAAACTAAGTTTCTTAAAGATATTGTAGGGTGGGAACCGTAGGATACTGTTAAAGTAGAGACGGTAATTAAAACAATTAATGGAATAAAAATTGCCCCAAGCTTGGTCACTTTTTCTTTATTAAATAAACTAGATATTCCAAAACCCGCCAACAAACTGATTGCCAGATTGGCCAATACTAAAATTCTGGTATTAGACGACGCAGAAATTGCCGGAATTGGAGAATTAAAAATTGCTTTAGCGAAAGGTGTAGGTAAAGCTAGTATGAGCGCCATTGATAGTAATGCTAAAAAATATTTCACCTCCACTCTTCCCCAATTTTTTAACGTACCAATTATCGCCAATATTAATGCTACTACCCCGGAATAACCGGCGTTTAGTGTGTAGTTCCCGATTCCAAAATAATTTGTCGTTGCAGGATTCCCAAAATAATCAGGTGCCAAAAAAGTAATTAGGTTTTGCCAAGGCAAATATATTAATTCGGGTTCAAGTAGTCCATATTTTCTTTGAGAGTTTAGAACGAATTCCGATCCGGGTAGTGTGAGTACCGCAGAAAGAAAAAAACCTGCAATCATAAAAAAAGCGATCTGAACAACTTTGATTTTGTTAATTTTTTTAATACGGAAAATCATTAATGCAAAAAGGGCCATTATGCTGTAAACAACAAGTTGCGGATAGCCAGAAAGTATTTGTAAACAAATACAAATTGAAAGAAGCACCCCCCAATACAACCTGTTTGAATTAATAAATTTGTCCATTAGTAGTATCAAAAGAGGAATAAAAGCTGCAACCAGTGTGTTTGCGTTCCATTCCATCCAGATAATCCCAAAGGCACTAAAGGCATAGAATAGGCCTCCAAATAAAGACCCCACCTTCTCCAAACCGAAATTTCTAAGAAGTAAATAGGTGAATGTTGCAGCCAATACGGGCTGCATCATTACCTGTATCGACCATGCCCAAATTTTCGGAAATATGAAATAAAACGGCATCGTTGGTGAAAAAACTCCAACTTGGAAGTCGGCCAATATTGGAGTTCCCGCAAACATAAAAGGATTCCATAACGGCAAATGGCCATTTTTAAGTCTGTCTACCGCATAGCTTCTTAACGGGTAGACTATTGAAACCACGTCGGAAGTTACCGGATTTTTTACTGGAACACCCACTTGGTATCCCCATTTATAATCCAACCAGGGATAATAGACACCCACAATAAAATCTCCGGGAATTGGAACTTGTCCTAACAAAAAAACCTTCCAAAAAAAAATGAATACGACCAAAGTAATTGTCAAAAATGGCCAAATTTTAAGAAGAATTTTTTTCATAACGATGTGATTTTGCTATGACCAATCCTATTACGCACAAACTAATTAATGTCAGTATATTCCCAATCTTTCTAACAGGCGTGTCCGTTAACCCTATTTCGATGGTGTGCAGGCCCTCCGGAACTTTGAAAGTAATCAGGCCCAAACAATATGTTTCACCTCTACAATCGTTATTTACGTGATCAACAACTGTGCTATCAATTTTAACTTTCATCCCGGGAAAATCAAAAAGAGGAACTCGTATCGATGAATCTTTCTTTACCTCAACTCTACCCATCTGGAAGTCACTCCCTTTTTTATATTCCAAAAAGTTTACATCGCCCTCAAGAACTTCCGGAATCATTGGAGCCTTTGTGATTGGGGGAAGTTTTGCATAAATTGGAAGATAATCGAAAATACTGATCGTAAGCTGCTTTTCCCAAGAAACTCCGGAGAATTTATCTGCATCAGTTATGTTCAGCCAGTTTTTGGGAACGTAAAAAGAAATTGTAAGCGCAAACGAAATAATAACCAAAACTGTTCCAATTATGTATTTAAAACGCCCCATGTAGTTGACTGCAAATCCTGCCAAAATACAAAGAAGAAAAATACTGATTGCCAAAAACCTCCAGGGAAATTGTAAATACCATAAAAACGGCAATTGGGCCCAGATGAAGCTTGATTTCATATGTATCATGAAGATACTAAAAAGGGTTAATGCCGAGAGAATCAAAACCAATATCGATGTTTTCTTATCTCTACGGTATTTCAATATGGCGATAACCGGGACAAAAAGGCCCACTATCCACTGCACAATACCCAATGTAAGATTCAACTTTTCATTAGGAAAACCTGAAGAGCCATACCCCCACTCTCTCGACAAAAACATTTTGTAAAGACTCACAAAATGGGCGCGATAATCAAAATAGCCAGACAGCATGCTTTCTACATGTGCGGACTGCTTTTCAAAAAGAACAGGGAGAATAAAAAAAGCAGATAGCCCAAAACCCAATAGTCCTCCCCAAATAATTTTGGATAGATTATTCCATTTCTCTCTGATTAACCAATACCCGGCCCAGATAATTGCAATTGGAACAAATATCATGGTCATAAGTGCATGTGTTGTTGCCAATGCCGCAACTGAAACTGAGAACCAAATCATGTATTTAATCTTTCCAGTTTTAACTAATTTATATATCGCCCACAAAATAAGTGGAAAAAATATTTGTGCCCAAAATTCACTTAGGGCCCCCCGAACATAAACTTCCACTGCCTTATAAGGGATATATGTATATAAAAGTGAGGCGATGAGTCCCGGCCACCTTCCTAATAGACTTTTTATCAAAATGTACATTGTGATTGCCGAAAAAACGTAACCTAAAATAAACAAAATTTTAACCGAGTCAATATATTGAAAACCAATTCGGTGAAGCCCCGCACCAATGTAATATGGAAGTGGCGGGTAAAAATTAAATTGTGGATAGCCATATCCATAACCCGCGTCCGGTACCCAACGACAAGGGATTTGGAAATCAGTAAAACATTTGTCCATTTCATAAACCCTAAAAGCCTGTAAATCATCCTGCATGGAGAAAAAACCAGGCTGAAGTAATTTTGAATATGTAGGGAAAATCAATACAATTATTGCAATTATCGGTATCAGTGGTTTCAACCAATTACCAAACTTAGACAGTATTTTGGGAAATCGCATATATTAAAACCTGGAAAATATTGCTTCATCAGATACCTTGCTTAATTTGATCTCTTTTTTCCTGGCCTTTAGGGCAAATCCCAATCTCCCCAATGACATAAGTACTATTCTAATATAACTAGGGTGGGTAACAGATCTTTTTAACACACCCAATATGTGTTTTTGGATGAGGCTTGCGCTGTGAATATTTTTCCAAATAACCAAGAGCTGGTTTCTTTCTTTGACCCTTTGAATATATGAATTTGAAAATTTGCTGATGGTTGATTCATGATTATGTACTACATGCGCACTGGGTTCCCAAAGATTTATATAACCTCTTTTCGAAGCCCGATAACATATATCGATATCTTCCCAATAAAACGGAGACAAAAGTTTTTCATCCATTCCGTTTAGTTCCATCCAAATACTTCGTCTAAAAACACCATTTTCTCCACTTACGTAAAAACTTGAATGGGATTCCACACTCTCCCCACCCGTCGCTAATTGAACGTATCCATCACTAAATGCTCCCCTAGCCCAGCCAAAACCTTTTTCGTGCAATGAAACGGCAAATACTTTTCCATTTTCAAAATGTTTAAAGACAGACGCCAAGAAATTTTCTTCTGGAACGACATCTGTGTTTATTAATAGAATCAAATCCCCTTTCGCCGCCCTTACTCCAGTATTTACCCCTGCCGAAAACCCTCTATTTTTCCTATGTCTAATAAGCTTAATTTGGGAAAATTTCGAAGTTATGAGAGCTGAAGTTTTATCAGTCGATCCATCGTCCACAATAATTATTTCTAAAATGTTATTTTCAGGGTTATTTTTTGACAAAAGGAGTGCCGGAAGGTTTTTTTCTAATAATTTTTCGCTGTTAAAACTTGGTATTACAACTGAAACGGTATATTTTTTCATAAATTTGTAAGCAGTTATTTCTTTACTTTAATCAAATGCAGCATTCCAAAAAGAAATTTTTTATCTGTAATTACTTTAAAACCTACTTGTTCGGAAATTTTAGATAGGTAATTATTCTTATAAGTTTGAATATGTGTTTCTCTCCAAACATGCCCTCGTGGATAAAAGTTAAGCCAGAGAAACCAAACAATCTGGAACAAAACACTATCCGATGGAACCAGTAAAATTGCATAGCCGTTTTTATTTAAAACACGTTTAATTTCATTTAAAACTTTAATTGGATCAAAAACATGCTCTAAAACTTCAAGGGCGAATACTGCATCAAAAGTTCCCGGGTCAAAAGGAAGGCTGTGCGCATCCGCGATGATAAATTTCATCTTTCCGGTATTTTTCCAATGCCTATCTGCCCAGTCCACGGTCTTTTTTATCACATCCAACCCAACCAATTGGCTTGCTCCGGATTTTTCAAGAATGATTTTTGAAAAAGTTCCGTCATTGCAACCAATATCGAGAATTTTTCCGGTCACGGGTTCAACAAGGCACTTTACTTCTTCGAATCTTCTTTTATGCCAAAATTTCTGAAAAAAATCAACCCTAATTGATTCAAAATACCAATTTTTCGGAACACTTTTGTGAAGTTCCTCGGCTGTTAAATTATCCTTTTTCATTTTTGAAGTATATCTGAAACCACATGTTTTTCAAAGCTGGATTCAGAATATTTTTCAGCCGAATTTTTAGCATTTTCGGCTATACGATGAAGGTCCCTTGAATTATTTATAAGTGCATATGATTTTTTATTTAAATTCGCAATGTTATCCCATGTTAACCCATTATCGTTGTCTTTAATTATTTCTATGTGGCCACCACCAGCATAAACGATTGGCACCGCTCCACCTGCCATTGCTTCAACTACAGTTATACCAAAATGCTCCATTTTTTCTGGATTTTTATTTTCATTTTCGCCAAAACCGGAAGCACTCCAATAAATTTTGGCTGTTCCATATAATTCTTTCAATGTTTTATAACTTGGACTTTCAATTATTTCGACAGGGTAACCATCTGACATTTCATGCAATTTGCTAATATAATCCCCCACTCCAACCTCAACTCCACCTGCTAAAATTAGTTTCCAATCTTTTAAACCGGCGTTGTACATTTTTTTGAATGCTTTAATTAAAATATCCTGTCCCTTATTCTGAAGTATTTGGGAAAATCTGCCGACAAAAAGTATTATATTTTCTTTTCTTTTGGGCTTTATCCCTGCTACATCCGCCGGCGGATATAAGACAACACTTTCCACCCCGTATTCTTTATCAATAAATTTTTTGGTAAAAAAAGAATTGCAAACAATTTTGTTAACTCTAAAAAGTTTCATTCGATTAAGTAAGCTTTTGCCCCCGACGCCATGAAAGGGTACTTGAAAATGCAAAATGTTATTTCGTGCATGAAGCATTGGAATACTTCCATCTGAAACCCAAAAACAAAGATCATACCCGTCCCCTTTTTTGATACTTTCCACAACATTTATTCCCGACAAATCAATTCCAAATCGATTTTCCAGAGTTTTTTTAATTTCCCCTTCTTTCCATTCTAGGTCAACCGAATACCCGTTTTTGGCCAATATTTTGGCAAATGTAACAGTGTAACGCTCTCCTCCCCCCAATGTATCTAAATATGGATTAAAAATTCCCGCTCTCATTTTATGTTTTTCAACTGTAGTTCCCAAAGTTTGGAATATGTAATAAGCCGACTAAACGTTTGGTAAATTATTTCTATTACTCCAGTCGTCCCGTCCAAAAAGCCAAGCCTCACAACGCCTCTATACCAAAACTCTCTAAAACCAGCAGAGAAAAATCTGAGTACATTCATTGGAGGATGCTTTGAATCAAATAAAAGCTTCGCCTCAATCTCACTCCATTTATTAGTTTTGTCCACCATCTCACTCAAACTTCTATGGCTTTCGTGAATAAGAGGCTCTTTTAAATGGCAGATTGTTCCATCAATTTTGGGTTGTTCATGAAGTTCACCAAACCAACCGACTAATTTATCTTTTTTGATTAGCCTTAATACAAAATCCGGAGACCATCCGCCCCAATGCATTAGGTGCCCCAAAAAGATATTTTTTCTGGGAATTGCGTAAGCGGAAAATTCAGTTGACTCAACATTTTGGAGAATTGTTTCTTTGAGTTTGGGTGTTACCGCCTCATCAGAATCAATATAGAAAAGCCATTCCCCCTTGGCTTTTTTTGCACCGATATTTCGCCAATCGGCAAAATTTCCACTTAAACCGTCTGTCTCAACCTTAACAATTTCATTGCACCAAGACACCGAACTCAAACATTTTTCGAGTAAAGTTTTGTCATAATTTCCGCCAATGAGTACAATCGCACTTATTTTCACCATCGGAGTTTCCTTCTTATCCTGTCATTAAACTTTCCAGACTCTTTATACAATGAGTCTGATTGCCAATAGTGGGATTCTTTTTCTTTAGATCTTATTTCTGAAACGATATCGGTAAGTCCAATTTCATCCTCGCTAAATTTTGTACTCTGCCAAATTTTTAAATATACAATTAATTCTGAAAAAGCCTGAAGCAAAGATACCGCCAAACCGTGAACTCCGTCCTTATACCCTTTACCAAAAAAGTACCGACTAAAAAACTCATTTGAGGGTTTTCCTAATAAATCTTTCCATGAAAACTTGTAGTTCTCTGCCAATTTCATTTTAGCCTGGTGTGAAGTATATCTATTCATTCTCTCCAAGTACTGGTCTATGGTTGTGTAATGATAGTGAATTATTGCCAACTTTTCG
>Ga0172379_10006487_pt1 | contig 15636 bp, 13 predicted proteins | sample GrowelOW334metaG_FD_119756 | JGI IMG/M metagenome (GOLD analysis project Ga0172379, IMG submission 119756) | Groundwater microbial communities from an aquifer near a municipal landfill in Southern Ontario, Canada - Groundwater well OW334 metaG | ecosystem: Environmental > Aquatic > Deep... | reverse complement strand
TGAAGCGAGGCGGTGGCGGGGCTTTCGTGGAGCGTACGATTTAGTTCAGAGCCACCACGCGCTCCGCGCGTGCGGTTAGCTTTTGTTTTGAAAATAGGTTCGGACTTGGTACAATAAACACACAAACTAGAATGACTAATTTAAAAATTTAGTCATTTTACAATTAAGAAACGGCCGTTTCTTAATTGTAATTTTTTAACTTAAAATAAATCAGATTATTTCAGGCTCTTGCTCAAGAGTAATTCCAAATTTATCTTGGACTATTTTTATTATTTCATTCTTGGCTTTTAATAAATCATCTTTTGTTGCATTCCCATTGTTCACAAGAACTAGAGCATTTTTATCATAAACAGAAACATTACCAAATGACTTCCCTTTTAATCCTGCATTTTCTATGAGCCAACCCGCTGGAATTTTTACCTCATTATTTCCGACCTCAAAATTAGGAATCTGGCCATAAGTCCGACTTAGGGCTGAACTTACGGCTAAAAATGAATCTTTTGAAATAATTGGATTTTTAAAGAAAGAACCGACATTTGGAGTTTCATTTGGGTTAGGTAATTTTTCTTTACGAATCTCTATGATCGCTTGGCGAATTTGTCGTAAGGTAGGATTGTCTATTTCCATAGTTTCAAGATATTTCAAAACCCCAGGATAATTTAACCCACGAGAATATGGAGCTGGAAGTACTTTGGGTGAAGTTATTTTATTTAATCTATATGTAACCGAAGTTATAATATATCTACCCTTGGCTTCATTTTTAAAAATACTATCACGATAACCAAATTTGCATTCTTGATTACTAATATATTTAATTTTCTTTTCCTCGCCTGCTTCCATATGAGAGCTGGCAGGTTTTATGTCAAAAACTTCTACTTCCACAATTGTATCTTTAACCTCAACTCCATAAGCTCCTACATTTTGTACTGGCGTTGCCCCGACAGTTCCAGGAATCGCAGAAAGCGCTTCAAGTCCAGACAAATTCATTGCAACTGTTTTTTCGACAATTTGATCCCAAATTTCCCCAGCTCCAACCTTTACATCAACATAATTATGAGTTTCATTAATAATTTTAAATCCCTTTATTTCAATTTTTAAAGCAATAATATTTAAAACCCCATCTGAAAAAACAATATTTGACCCACCACCTAATATGAATATGGGTATATTTATATATTTCAACTCACTGTGCGCGATAGCGTAGATTTGTAGAAGTTCTTCTTTTGTTGAAACAATCGCAAAATATCTAAATTGCCCACCTATTTTAAAAGTTGAATAATTTTTAATATCCACATATTCTTGTATTTCCATATATTGCAATTATATCATATATGAGATAAAATAGTAAATATGAAAAAACAAACAGAACAACAAAAGATAGGTTATTTTATTAAAGAGTTACGAGAGCGTCGTGGTCTGACTCAAGAAGCTTTTGCAAAAGCACTTGAGACATCTCAGAGTTCTATCCCCCGCATGGAAAAAGGTGAGCAAAATTTTACTACTGAATTATTATTAAAAATAAGCAAAGTATTGGACCACCAAATAGTTTCAATAAATGACTCAATAGACTTCAAAGTAAATGGCGGTAAAAAATTACATGGGGGTATTAAAACCAACTTTTCTAAAAATGGATCTGTTGGACTTTTGTGCGCATCACTACTTAATAAGGGTATTACAACTCTTCATGGCATCGCTCGTATTGAAGAAGTAAATCGTGTCATTGAAATTCTGGAAAGTATTGGAATACAAACCAAATGGGTTGGTCCTAATTCTATTCAACTTAATCCCCCTAAGAAATTAAGTCTAGAAAAAATAAACGTTGAATCAGCTATTAAAACTCGCTCTATAGTCATGCTGATGGGTCCACTTATACACCTATTTCCTAGTTTCAAATTGCCTCATGCCCAAGGATGCAATCTCGGCAAGCGAACAATTGCGGCTCATACATACGCACTTGAAGACTTAGGAGTAAAGGTTAAAACAACAGCCAATAGCTACGAAATAGAAGCTAAAAAATTAAAGCCAGCTGATATAGTTATGTATGAATCCGGAGATACTGCTTCAGAAAACATTCTCACAGCAGCAGCTAAAATAAAAGGTTCCACCACAATTAGTTTTGCTAGTGCTAACTACATGGTGCAAGAAGTTTGTTTCTTTTTAGAAGCACTTGGTGTCAAGATTGATGGTATTGGAACTTCAACTTTAACTGTTCATGGGATAGAAGACATAAATAAAAATATTGAATACACAAACAGTGAAGATCCGATTGAATCAATGATGTTTATTTCTGCGGCAATTATTACTGACTCAGAACTTACTATTACACGTTGCCCTATTGATTTCCTTTCTCTTGAATTAGAAAAATTAAAGAGAATGAATTTGAAATATAAAATATTAAAAAAATACCAGTCTTACAATGGCCGGACAAATTTAGCTGATATCAAAATTTTTCCAAGTAAATTGATTGCTTTATCTGACAAAATCCACTCAAATCCTTATCCAGGGATAAATATCGATAATCTCCCATTCTTCGTGCCTATTGCAATACGAGCCAAAGGACAAACAATGATTCACGACTGGGTTTATGAAAATCGTGCTATTTACTTCACAGAACTCAATCGTCTTGGAGCCAACGTAACACTAGCTGACCCACATCGAGTTTATATCCAAGGTGGAACACCATTGAAAGCCGCTCAAGTAGTCTGTCCTCCTGCCTTACGACCTTCTATGATTATCCTTATCTCAATGCTTGCCGCCCCTGGTGTATCGATTCTTCGAAATGTCTATATGATTAGTCGTGGATATGAAGAAATAGCTGAAAGATTAAATTCGATTGGAGCAGATATTAAAATATTAAAATAGAAAAATATAAAAAACTGTAAATAAATTATTTACAGTTTTTTAATTACAATATCTTTAAATGTTTTACATTAAGTTTAAAATTCTAGGAATAAATTTTAACAAAATAGAAAGAAAAATAAAAATTATTATAGCTAAAAATAATCCTCTAAAACTACTCGTCTTTTTTACCGCCATTTGTCCAGTAGGATCTTCTATCACAGGATGTTTGTGTAAGTAAATTTTATAGAAAATAATAATTAAAATACTTATAGTCCCATCAATTATAGCTACTGCACCAAGAATTCTAAAAAATTGTTCTCCTAAAACATTAAATGAATTGTGAATATATATTAATGGTTGAAACATTATAAATATAATAAAAACAAATAAGTAATTAAAATAAACAAGTTTATCTATATAACTTTCTTTATTTAAAGCCCTTGATAAAACATCAATATATAATAAAGAAAAAAACAAAGTAACATAAGTTCCATAAAGATGTAAAATTGTTTTTCCAGCAAACATATCCCAAACACCACATATTGAAGTAATAAAACTTATAACAACAAGCATAAATAATACATTTGATATAAAAGATAATCCCTTTAAAATACTTGTTTTTTCCTCTTCATGAATAAAAAATAAACTAATAGTTGAGTGAATAACTACCATTAACAATGTAAACATTGCCTTACTCATAACATCATTAAAATCACCAGTTAAAACAGCAATAACAGCCACTATAGCAGCCATAATTAAACTTCCTATTAAAACATTGAGAAAAAACTTTTTAAAATCTGAAAAATTTGTCATATAAAAATTTTAATTTTATATAAATAATAATAATTTAGTTATTTAGACCTAAAATTATTATACAACTTATTTATTATTAATGCTATAATCTTAATCGTGATGTCAAAACGTGAAAAATTGGATGAACTAAATAAATACTGGAAAGAAAATTGTATTTGTGATTTAAAGAAAACAGCAACACAGGCTGTTTTTGGAAATGGAAATGCGGATAGTGATATTGTTTTTATTGGCGAAGCTCCAGGGAAAAATGAAGACTTAAAAGGTATACCCTTTATTGGAGCTGCTGGAAAATTCTTAGAGGAGATGCTAAATGGTATTGGCAAGAAAAGAGAAGATATTTATATTACAAATATTGTAAAATATCGCCCACCAGATAATCGTGATCCAGAACTAAAAGAAAAAGAAGATTGTAATGAATGGCTAATAAATGAACTTAAAATAATATCCCCAAAACTTATTGTTTTTCTTGGAAGACATTCAATGTTACGATTCTTCCCTAATGAAAAGATATCAAATACCCATGGAAAACTTTTACTTAAAATTATTCACGAATTAAATAAAAAACAGGCATTTTTGCCCTTATACCATCCAGCAGCTGCACTTTATAATGGAGGAATGAGAGAAACACTCATAAAAGATTTCAACAAAATTCCAAAGGCATTAGAAAAAATATCTATATCTTCTTAACCTCAATACACATAAACATCGGTATTTCTTTACGAGCTTTGTCTTCGGCTGCTTGGCGAGGGCCAGTTCCGCTTTGTTTGTGGGAAATCCATTCTTCAAGTCGTGTAATTGCAAACCCATTTTTTGAAAATAATTTTACATAGTATTGAAGTGAGCGATGAAAAGTAATCGTTGAAATTTTATTTTTTGGATTTTTCTCCCCTGGAGTCATATCTATCGATAGTTTTGATTCAGAAAGATATTTAGAAATTAAGCGAGATTGAACTCCATTCTCGAAATACCAATCGCTTGCTTGTGGAACACGAAATGCTGGATGATTCAATACAAATACTATTCGACCTTCTTTTTTTAAAATTCTTTTACACTCAACTAGAACTTCATTCACATTTTCAATATTCTGAATAGCTAATACGATAACTACTGTATCCACAGAATTATCTTTCAAAAATTGTGCACGATGTGCTGGTGTAATATAAAATAATACTTTTTCTTTAGAATCTTTTTTCGCTGTTTCTATAAGTTTTTTTGATAAATCAGAGGCAACAACATTTGCACCCTCATGAGCAAAAATACTTGCAAAATAACCTTGCCCGCAAGCAAGATCATAGACCTGCTCCCCTTTTTTTAAATTAAGAACTCGTAATAGATTTGGCAAGATGACTTTGGCTTGATAGCTATCATCATTTTTTAGTAATTCATCATACCAACTAGCAACCTTATTCCAAGAGGTATCTTTTGGGGTTTTTCCTTTAATCATTTTCTTATTGTACCAGAAAAATCAAAAAACTATAATCTTATATTTTATTCAATTATCTTAATATCTTTCGCATTTATTTCTTTTTCTATATAATCTGGAATATCTTTCTTCTTTTTTATCAACAAGAAGCTAACTATACCAATAGTGATAATTCCCAAAAGACCTAAAATTGGATAAACAGAGTTCGAGATATTTATACCAGACTTCTCAGCATTTGCACTTAAATCATTTAGATTTATTGATTGTAAATCTTTTAATGAAGAATCATTTTGTAAAATATTATTTTCCAAAATAAAATTATTGCTTGAACTCTTCACTGATGACAAATTCTTTTGTATGGATTTTTTGGTTTGAATTGGATAAGTAGAAACTATATCTTTATTTTGAGTTGAAATGATGACAGAGCCTAAATCCTCTCCTACAAAACCAGTTATTTTTGGTGAGAATTTTATCTTTTTGCTTGGCAAAATAGTTGTTCCTTCTGGAATAGTAAAGTAATGGATACCTGCTGTTATTATCCAATTAGAAATAATAATTTCATAATTTGATTTATTTTCAATTTCAATAAAAGGATCTACAGTATCTCCAACTCCACTTATGTAAATTTCAGAAGGAATAACTTTTATAACTACTTTATTTGTAGCATCAGCTTCTTTTTTTAATAAACTATCAAAATATGAAAGTGTAACAGCATATTCTCCAGGGTATTCATATAAATATGTAAATGGACCAGCTTCTTTTGTTTTAACCACCATTCCATCTCCAAAATTCCAGACAAAATTACCTACAGCATAAATTTCTCCTCTATTTGTAGTAGTTAATGAATTAACTGAGGTAGGAATCCCCGCAACAGCTGTTTTAGGTAACAATATCTTTGTTGTAATTCTTAAAATTTCTGGGATATTACTAGTAGGGCTGGGTGATGGATTTGAACTATTATTTATATTTTCAGTATCTTCATCTCCACTACTAGAATTTTGATTACTCTCTCCTGGACTAGGAATCTCTCCCTGCCATTCTCCGTTTATTTTTGATAAAGAATTCTTAGAAACTTTACTCCCGCCAAGAGATGTATTATAAGTCACACTATCAATAATATTTTTATTAGGATTAGAAATTGCAATATAGGTATTATTACCACTATCAGGTAAGGAAAGTACAGATGAACTAAAAATTATAACTGAAGTATTAAGCCAACTATAATCACTTAAACTTTTAGCAATGATAGCATATTCCCCAGATTGTAAAACAGTATCATCACCAACTTTCAAGGTGATGGGACCAGAAGTTGTTTCTCCGTGAAAAAATCTATATTTATCTAAATCAACAGAATCTGGACCAGTATTTAATATTTCTACCCATTCATAATCAGAACCACTCTCAGGAGCATACATTATTTCAGTAATTTCAAGATTTGCATAAACAGAATTAACCCCACAAAAAAACATTGTAATGAAAACAATATAATATTTAAGACTTTTCATAAAAAAAATAAAATAATAAATTATTCTAAGACCTTTCTTAAAACATCTTCCGGAACCTCTTTTTTTACCTTACGCTTTTGCCAAGAAAAATTTACATCTTCTTTTTTTTGGGGTTCTTCCTCTTTTGTAATTGGAATTTCTTTTTTTATCTCTACTGGCTTGATAACTTCCTCTATTTTTGGTATCTTAATTTCTTCTTTTGTTGACTCTGGCTCATTAATTTCACTCCCACCTTCTCGGTGGGTCGCCGATAAGGCGACTTCTTTTATTTCTTTTATTTCTTCTATTTTTTTCTCTGGTATTGTAATCGGCTCTTCTTTTTTTATTTCAGGAGTTTTGTTTTGTACTGTAATTTTAGACAAAATATCCTTTAATGACGATTTCTTTTCATCAGATGCTTCTTTTGAAGGCAATATATTTATCTTTTTATCTGTATGGGGATCATGTTTTTTAAGATCAGAAAGAGACATGGGAGCTTGTTTGGGAGCAATCTTCTCTTCTATTTTAAATCCATTTTTCTCTTCTTTATCTTTTCCATTTATTGCCAACTTTTCTAATAACCCCCTTAACAATGGGGAGGGACCAGAATGTTTCTTTTTTTCTGGAAAAGAAGACCTCTTGTCGTTTGGATTATTAGTTACCAGATTTTGTGGATTTTGTTGTTTATATGTAGAATCTTTATGGTTCTTAAAGCCAGAAAAATTATTGTGAGGTGCTCCGGCTTTTTGTTCAATTTGTTTAAATTCAATTCCAAGTGCAGCAAGTGGAGCTGTTGAAACTTTTTCTTCTTGATTAGCAGAACGAGAAGCCACGAAACCTTGCTCTGGCTTTAATTCCCCACTCTTAATTTTAAACATACATTCTTTACAATATACAGGTCTACCCTCTTTAGGCTCAAATGGAACCATTGTGGATTTACCACAGTTCGAACAATCAGCTTTATATTTTGCATCACCATCCCCAACTTGAAGCATTCCACTCCATTTATTAATCTGGTCTTCAACTTCTTCCCTTTTGCGAGCATAAAGTTTACGAGATGATTCAATTATTTTATCTTTAACACCTTTTGATAAATCAACCTTAATGGGTGGCAAGGTTGAAGCTGAAAATGGACGACTAGTAACTCCATCAATCATCAATTTTAGATAAATATGAAAGTTTGGTAAATTAACTAAATCTTGAGCCATAAATTCTGGTTCAAATTCTTTCTCTAAGAAATCTGCATCATCCGCTCCAACACGAAAAATAATCATAGTCCCAACGTTACCAAAAACAGCATCACGCACTTTTGAACCATCTTTATTTTCAAGCTGGGCTGTATATTGGTGAGCAACAGTTAGGTTTAGTCTGTATTTACGAGCTTCGGACAAAATATTGGCAAATGAATCTGTGGCAAAGTTCTGAAATTCATCGACATATAGATAAAAATCTTTTCGATCTTCTTCAGGAATACGGACACGCTCCATTGCAGCAAGTTGAATTTTGGTAATAATCATACCACCCAAAAGTGCAGAATTGTCTTCACCAATACGCCCCTTCGAAACGTTCACAAGGAAAATTTTTCCTTCATTCATTATTTTAAAAATATCGATAGTTGATTTTGGTTGTCCAACAACATTACGAATTATAGAAGTAGATAAGAATTGTCCAACTTTATTTTGAATCGGAGCAATAGCTTCATTTCTAAACTGATCACGCCATTGTTCATATTCATGAACCCAAAAAGCTTTAACAACAGGGTCTTTCAAATTACCAATAATCATTTGCCTATAATCTTTGTCAACTAGAAGTCTAGGAATACCCAAAAGCGTTGTTCCTGGCGTATCAAGCAGAGCAAGAATAGCATTATTTAAAATATATTCCATACGAGAACTCCAAGCATTTGCCCAAATTTTCGTAAAAATTCCCATAAGACCAGAAGCCACCAAATGTTTATATTTTGGATCATCAAGTTGGATGACATTGAATCCAATATGAAAATCAGTATCGGCGGGATTGAAATAAATAACATCTTTTACTCGATGATCAGGAATGAGGTGGAGAATTTCTTCCACAAGTTCACCGTGTGGATCAACCACACAGACGCCTTCACCATTTTGGATGTTTTGAACGATAAGATTTGAGAGTAGTACAGATTTACCAGTACCTGACTTTCCCAAGACATACATATGCTGACGACGGTCCTTTCTTTTTATACCAAAGACATCATTTGTACTTCGAAAATTTGTTTTTCCAAAATAAGTTATATCTCGATTGTGTGGAATTTCGTTGTCCATATATTGAATATATTATACCTTCTTATTTAATTTTTATCAAAGTTTAACTTGACCATAAATAGTTATAGGAGTAAATTAAGGTAAACAAAGGAGGTAATATGTTTACAAAAATCTATGGACTTGTTAGTCCATATGACTGACTGGTCTTTTTATCAGGAATTTTATCTTATATTTTCATTTATTGGGGAATAAAAAGAGAAAAAGGTAGAGGTCAAAGCTTCTGTAGTTGGATTCTTTGGCTACTACTTGATGTATCATTAATGATTCCAACTTATCAAAAAGGAGGATTATCTTCGTTCTTTTTATTAGTGTCATCCTTATTGGGATCATTAGTAATCTCTTTTTATTTATTTAAAATTGGAAATATTAAATGGGGGAAAAATGAAAAAATAAGCTTATCTTTAGTAGTAATCACTTTTATATTTTGGACACTTTCAGAATTTGGAAGATATCCAATTATTAAAGATAAGAATTTCGTTATTGCTCTAGGTGTTGCAGCTCAGGTAATAGCAGGAATACCTTTAACAAAGGAAAGTTGGTTGAAACCAAGACCAATTTATGTTATAGGTTATTTATTTTTCATTTTGGGTTGTATTTTCTCGTTAACTCTCAAAAAAAATGTCTTTGATGAGTTTATCGTAGAAGATCATTTGTTCCCATTATTTTTAGGGATTCAAACAGTGGTAGATATAATCCCGCTGTTTAAAAAATTACTGAAAAAGTAAAGCGTGAGACCTGTGTTTTAAACACGGGTCTTTTTTATTAATACACTTCTTGTTGATAACACTTCTCACAGTATATAATTTCTAGTCGGTCGGGAGAATATGAGGTTCTAATTGATTCTCCACATTTATCACAAACTCTATTATAAAAATATGGTAAATTTGTTCGTCTAATACGGATCATATGACGACAATCAAAACATTGTCGTGGAATAGGAATTCCAAATCTTTTTAGTAACTGCAATTCGCCTTCAGCAATTTTATAAAATTTGCCACACGAACATTGGATTATTTCATCAACAAAATTATCACTAATATCATTAATACTATCAGGAATATTTTCTATTTCTATCGTCTTTTGGTAGTTAGGCTTCTTTGGTTCTGTATATGAAAAACCTAAATTTTCAATTTCATCTTTATTTAATGGAAAATACTGATTTGCAACTGATTCATTATAAGAAAAAGGGCATACATCATAAGGTATAAATTCTCCATATTTCCAAACTCTACCTTTTCGGTCTATATATGGATTTTTTTCTAAACTCGCTATTATTTCATCACGAAGTGTAAAATATTCCTCTTTAGTGTATTGCTTATTCAAAATACAATATTCTTTTTTTCTTAAATTCAAACATCCAAAACAATTATTACAATTAATAACATACATCCCATATTCTACATTTCTACAATTGGCCCAAGTTGTAACAGAATAATTTACCCTAGAAACTCCTTCTCCACAATTTGATGAATCTACACATAATTCAGCTCCATTACCCCAACCACTAAGGTCATAACAATCACGGACTGTTGCTAAGGTAACAAATTGACAATAAGCACTATCTTCCATAAAACGTCCTTGATAACAATCTTTAGCATTTTTAGAATTAAATACATAATCACCTGTCGCATCTTTATTCATGCGCCCATACATGTATCTATGGGGAAATTTTTTCCAAAAATCGTATATTATCTTTTTTATTTCTAAATGTGTAGAGTATTTATGAAGTTCTAATTCTTTAATTTTCTTATTATATTCTTCTTTTGTATAAGGTTGATTATATATATAATAATTCTTTTTAATTAAATTCATACAACCAAAACAATCATTACAACCAATGCAATTCTTGCAATACCAAATATTTATACAATCAGAACAATTTTCTGAAAAATAGATACGTGAACCATCTATATCTATAGACCCATAGGAAAGTTCTGCTGATGCCATAAGAAGATCCGCAGAATCTTGAACGTGAGCCAAAATTGAACTATAGTAAACATTTTCACAAAAATCAGCATTAAATATAAGGTAACAATTTTTACAACTACCTGCATAATTTATATAATCACTATTTATTACTGTCGCATAATCAGTAATTTTTTGTTCAAATGGAGTCTTTTGTTGAAGCTCTTTTAATTGTTCGAAAAAGTTTTTATTTGAATCATAATCAAGATAATAATCTCCTGTATCCCACTTATCACTCCACCAACATTTATGACAAAAAACTTTGGGAATATTTTCTGGATTACAAATTGAAATTAAACTTTTGCCACACAAATCACATTCTCTCTTATTGAATACCATTTCATTTTTAAACATAATACGTCTCTGGAAACGGCACTCAGAACAAAATGTTGGGGGTGGAACTTTGATTTTTTCATAAAAAGAAAAATCATCAGGCTCAATAATGAAATCTTTTTTACAATTCTGACAAGCCGCAGGTACTGAGTCATTCGAATGTATTTTTGTTTCTGAATTCATATATAAATTATATGCCAATTTTCTTATTTATTCAAATAATTGAATTATTCTATAAATTTACGCATATGCGTAAATTTATAGAATTTGATAAAGTGTATTTTTATTTCCCTTTTTTGTTTTCTATTTGTAATTTTGTAATTTAACTTTTATTTAAAATCGAAGAATGGAAAAGTTCAGGTTTATGTGGCTCTCCACAAATAATTTCCATTTTAGGCAAATTACCAATTTTCATTACTTTATTCAAATTTTCAAATAATGCTTTTTGATCATAACCAACATATACAATATCTGGTTTAACTTCTTTGAGAGTATTATAAGTTTCAATTTCTGGGTCTCCCAATAAAACTAGATCCACGTCCCCTACTTCTAAAAGTGAATTAATTCTTTCAACTTCCGAATATTTAGGTAATTTACCTTTTAATCTTTTAACAACTTCATCTCGTGCGACAATAACCACAAGGTGGTTACCTTGCTTCTTTGCTTCTTTTATAAAAGATGAGTGCCCTTCATGTATTCCATCAAAAACACCGAAAATTGCTACGGTTTTATTTATCATAATTATTCAATAACTTCCATCATCCATTCTTTGTATGGGTGATTAATTCGACGAACATCAACCCCAGCAATAAGTGGAACGCTATATGTATGGTTGTCAGAAATAATTTGGTTCACCTCTTCAAGTTTTGCTTCAAAAGTAGTCACAAGAAGCATGGTTTGAGATACACACTGAATGGAACCCTTCCAATTATAACAAGAAGATATTGGCCAAAAATCAACACAGGCAGCTATTTTTTTACTTATGATTAATTCACCCAATCCCTTAGCCTCATCCATGTTTTTACATGTTGTATATATAAATACCATAAAATATATAGATAATTAGACTGTGACCTTTAGACCATAATTATAACATTAAAAAATAGAATATGTCCATGGCTAACCAATTTAATTCAAATTCTTTTGATAGCAATCCTCACAGGCAATATTTTTATATCCCCACTCTGGTGGGTAGTAGGCATTTATATCTTTTTGGCAATAACAACAATTATGTAAATATGATTTTAAAACACTTGCATGTTTAAAAAGTTTTTTAATTCTAATATCAAAATGATGTCTAGGTAATGGAATATTATTTTGTTTATAGAAGAATAATTCATCTTTGGATATATTAAACCTCCAACCAGTCTCGGGACATACTAAAGCTTTAGTACAAATACTTTCATTTACTTCTTTAATAGAATCAGGTAATTGAGTTGTTGGAATACCTTCTATATGGCTCTCGTCTATATCTTCCCAATAACCATCAAGATTTAAAATATCTTCTTTTTTTGTCTCAGGGTAATATAAAAAAGATGTAGAAAAATTAAATGGTCCTGGGCTCATAGAATAAGGTAAAAATTTACCATATTCTCCAGATTTTTTCATATCAGTTATAATCTGATCTTTTAATCTTTCATATTCATCTTTGCTATATTGCTTATTTAAAATACAATACTTCTTCTTTTTAAGACCAACACAACCAAAACAATTTTCACACTCTATACATAAATCTAAATACTCTGAAAATCTGGAAGAAGACCATGCACTATGTTTAAGTGAATATGAATTAGTGCAACAAGCACAATCTCCTAATAGTTCCGAATACCAGCAACCGTTGGCATCTATATTTGATATATTATTTATTCCTCTAATACAATTAAAGCAATCTTCAGAGTCTGAAAAGGTAAAACAATTGTAACAATTTTTTGTATTTAGTAATACATCTCCAACAGACCCGTGATTTTTAAGATTAAAATTCTGTCTATGCACAGCTTTTTTCTGAGCTATTTCTTCAAAATAATTTCTAAATTTCTCAATCTGATTATAAGAATCCAAATTAAATAATTCTAATTTTTTATTATATTCATCTTTACTATATTGAATATTTTTGATACAGTATGATTTACCTCTTAAATTCCAACACATAAAGCAATCCTGACAATTACGACAGTCTAATAAAAAATATGAATTAATACAATCTTTTGAGTTTCTAGAATAAAAAAGTTTATAAGAATTATGACAGTTAAGAGAAGAATAACATCTTTCAGAATCAAAACATACAACAGCATCCACAGAATTTTTAACTTTTAAATTTCTATATGAATATAACAAGTCTTCACATTCTTCCATTGAACGAGAAAGGTAGCAATTTTTTGAATTCCAAACGTCATCACACCAATCACATCCAATATTATTTGTTCCATTTTGATGAGGATGAGGAACTTTTTCTTGAAGCTCTTTTAATTGTTCAAAAAATAATCTTGATGAATTATAATCTTGTCCATAATTCATGGCATCCCATTTATCGCTATGCCATTCTTTTAATGTATATATAGGGTATCTATTATTTTTAGGTAAAACTGTAAATATAGTTTCTTTAGATAAATCTGAAAATCCTTTACGGAATTTACCAAACATAAAGAAAGAAAAGTGTCTTTTTAATCTACAAGGAAAACATAAGGTTGGTAATTCAATATCAACTTTTTCATACATACTCATTTCTTCATTAGAAATAGTAAATTTTTTATTACAGTGTTCGCATTTTCGGTCCATAATTCGTAATTATTATTTAGAATTTAGAATTTTTCTCCTCAAGGACTTGCCTTGGGCTCTCTTAAGGCAAGACCTTTCCCGAAAAATTCTAAATCAATGGTTCACCTCCTTTTTCTTCTTTAGAAATAATATCTTTGGGTTTTTCATCGCTATATGAACTTTCAGTTGTATCACCTTTACCTACAGCAGTGATGGCTGCTTTTTCTTGAGCAGATCTTATAATGGTTGACTCTTCTTCTGCAATCAACCTTTGAGCCTCCCCTGCTAGGATGGCATACTTGCGACGTGAAGCATCTAAAATTTCTTTACGATAAGATGAATGAGTGGCAGGCAAAACTTGTAATGTTTCAGCCGAAAATGGATCATAACTTTCCCCATCAATTGTCATTTTAATAAAAAATTCTCCTACCCCAAGATTTATCATATCTTTCACATCAAAGACTGGAGCAAATTCTGGTTTCAATTTTGTAGCATCATCTCCTCCAACACGGAATGAAATAATAGAACCAATATTTCCCAAAACTGCTTGTTGAACTTTCGGAAGAAGCTGACCCACATACTGATGAGCCACAATAAGATTGATACCATATTTACGAGCTTCCGATAAAATATTTTCAAATGTATCAGTAACTATATTTTGGAACTCATCCACATATAAATAAAAATCATGACGATCTTGTGGTTCAAGCTTGGCACGAGCCATACCAGCTTGTTTAATCTTTGTAAGAAACATAGCTCCAAAGAAAGAAGAATTTTCTTCTCCAATTTTACCCTTTGAAAGATTTATTAAAATAATTTTTTGGTCATTCATCAATTGCTCCAAATCAATCTTGTTTTCTTTTTGTCCAAAAATATTTCGAAGCATTGGATCAGACAGGAATTGCCCGAGTTTGTTGACTAGAGGAATAATGGCATCCGTATCAAACTTTTCAGACCAATCCGCGAATTCTATTGCCCAGAAGCGTTTAACCATGTCATCTTGGATATATTCCACAACTTTTTGACGATAGTTACGATCAGTAAGCATTGAAATCATCCCGCGCATTGTCGCATGTGGATAATCAAGTAGCGCTAAAACTGTAAAACGAAAAACGTGCTCAAGACGAGGAGTCCAATTTGCTCCGAACTGCTTCCTCAACACTTCAATTAAACCTTGAGTGAGTTGATGTTTAAAAGTGGGATCAATATTGGCAAGAGGATTAAAAGACGAAGGATAATCAATATCACCAGGATCAATAATACATACATCTTCAATTCTTTCTTCGGGTATAAAATTTAAAATATCCTCAATAAGCTCTCCGTGTGGATCAATAATACAAACACCTTGTCCATAAGCAATATCTTGGCGAATCATCAGCTCTTGAAGTTTTGATTTTCCTACTCCAGACTTACCAATAATATACATGTGACGCCTACGGTCTATACGCTTAATTCCAAATACGAATTTCTTCTCTTCAAGTGCTGCCACATAATTAGTGCGTCCAATAAAAACAACCTCACTCGGATCAGATTTCCCGAGGGTTGCTAAATCTGGTGGTGGAGGAGCATATTTAATTATTTGAATCTTGTTTGGTTTACTAAAAGACATTACATTAGAATTGTATCAAATTAAAATAAAATAGTATAATATGTTTATATGAATGAACCCAAAAAAATACAAACCCCTATAGAATCCATTAATATCAAGTCAGAAATTCCACTCGTA
>Ga0172379_10006486_pt1 | contig 15637 bp, 15 predicted proteins | sample GrowelOW334metaG_FD_119756 | JGI IMG/M metagenome (GOLD analysis project Ga0172379, IMG submission 119756) | Groundwater microbial communities from an aquifer near a municipal landfill in Southern Ontario, Canada - Groundwater well OW334 metaG | ecosystem: Environmental > Aquatic > Deep... | reverse complement strand
TTGATATGAATTCGGTTGAACTACCTATAATAATTAGTGGGAATTGTATGATAAGTAGCGGAGTTAATACTCCTCTCTATCGGGATTTGATTACTGGGTGTTCTGATTTTATTATTGAAACTAAATATAAAACAGCATTCAACCGTAAATAATGTGCAAATTTTTACGCAAGGATACAAGGGTTGATGGCTAAGAGAAGAATATTGGTAGAAGGGGCGCATCCGCGCTCCAAACCTGATTGTGATTTTAAATAAGAGAGAGGTATTGTGAATTTGAATTTTAAAAATCCAATTATCATTGGAATGGGGTTTATACTTATTTGTGTAGTACAAACTGTTTTTTGTGTTGGAATTTCAGAAAAAAATCAAATTTGCACAGAAGCCTACCATTCTGAGACATTAGAGTTAAAAGAAAAAAGAGCCGTTGAAAATTCTATGGCTGCCAGGGCGTGTGGAATTATTACGGCGGCTGCAGTAATGAGTTATTTCCTGGGATATGAAAAAACGTTTGGAATTAGGCCGATTCGATATTTCTTTAATAGAGATTGCGCACTTCTTGATTTTTTTATTGCCGGTTGTTTGGTGGCCAAAGTCTTTAGAGCTGGGGCATGGGGATTTGCTTATGCATATTTTCCGATTACAGAATTTTTTCGGCAACTTATTAATAATTCCAAAGATGATTACAGTAATTCATCTTTAACGGCATCTAAATTTCTTGAGGAGACGTTAAAACATTGGCCTAAAGTAAAGAAATTTGTTAATCCAGATCAATATGAAAAATTTGATGTTCTTTATCAAGAATATCTGAACAATGGTTGTACATTGGAATTGACCGATGATGAAATCAACCAATTATTTTTTTCAGATGAACAAGTAGCTTTTGATTCAGTTGTTGGATAAAATTGTGTTGAAAAATATTTAAAAAAGAGTTTCCGCAATCAAATTGAAAGATTTATCCAAGGGGTTTCACCCATTCTGCTTAAACCAGTCCATATAACAACGGCAAATCAGGGCAGAGTGCCTTGAAAAACTCATCACATGGCAAACAGAGTATATTATTTTTTAACAAACGTTCTTTGCCTCGATAAAGAAAAATAGTTTTAGCTTCAGGATAATCTTCATGAAAGGCAGAAAGAGCTGCCAGATCTTCGTCACGAATTTTTTCAGTATTTTTTACCTCAATTGCCCAAAATCCAAGTGCTCCAAAAACAACGAAGTCTACCTCAACTCCAGATCTGGTGCGCCAAAAAGAGATTTCATGCTTTTCATTTGTATAATCTTTCCATGCCATCAAATGTTGTGCAACAAGCCCTTCTAATCCGGCACCATTGATTTCCGATTCACTGTCTTTAATCGATTTTGGACGTAGGGCTCGATAAACACCGGCATCAAAAAAGTAAAATTTTGGATGAGAGCTAAGTTCTCGTTTTGCTCGTTGTGTAAAAATATTGATTTGATAACAAATTAATAAATCTTCCAAAATGGTGATCCACTCATTCACAGTTGTCCTCTTTACGTGACATTCGCGAGAAATGTTTGTAACGTTTAAAATGGCGCCATGAGAGAGACTTATTATCTGTAAGAATCTGGTAAATGGTTCAAAATGTCGAATCAGGCCTTCCATTTTTACCTCTTCTTCCAAATATAAATCTATGTAAGCTTGCAAAGTTGATCTGTAATCCTCGTAAGAAAAACGAAGCGGCAAGAGCCCGTATTTTAAAGCATCATCAAGATTAAACTGTTCTTTGAGTTCACAAGCCATAAAAGGGTGGAGTACTTTTTTTAATGCACGTCCGCCAAGCAAGTCAACCCCTTGCCTCTTTAGCTTTCTGGCACTTGAACCGGTAAGAATAAATTTCCACATACGTTTTTTTTCAATAAGCATATGCACAATTGGCAAAAGTTCCGGTATTTTTTGAATCTCGTCAATTACTATTGTTTTTCCATCCGGCTGCGCCATGACTAATTCTGTTAAATGATCTGGTTTTGCAGTAAGTTGGTATCGAATATCAGCCTGCCGTAAATCGATTAATAATGCATCAGGATGATTTTTTTCCGTCATTGTTGATTTGCCGGTACCGCGAGGACCGAAGAGAAAATAACTTTTCTCAGGGTCTTTGAAAACTCGAGTTATATATTTTAAATTCATGTTTGGGCCTTTATATTTTAGCTCTTATACAAAAATTTGAACAAATTAAAGAATAATAAACAAATTGACGCCAATTTCGTCACTTTGAGTCTCATTATGACGGTAGCGGCGTCATTTTGCAAATAAATGATAAAAACCATTGAAAAACAGAAGGGGCGCCACAAATGCGCCCCGATATTTTAATAAGTTAGAACTTAAGAAGTTAGAACTTATTAAGTTCTAACTGGGTTTTATGATTAGTTTTGGTCTGTTTCCGGCGTTTTGCCCATAGCTTTAATAAATCTATCTAAATATCGTTCAGATGGTTTTTTTGTTACATTACTTTTCAGATCCAGAAACTCTTTAATTTCTTGTTTGGTTGTTTTTATAACAAACTCTTTTTCTACTCGACCTCTTTTAATATTTTTGTTTATTTTTTTCATTATTTTGCGAGTTAGTGTTTCATTATTTTTTGCACTAATTCCCTTATTTCGAATCATTAAGACAACCAGCTTTTCTGCAATTGGTGCGGAGATTTTCTCCGGAACAACTGCTTTACGCTTACGTTTTGGATTATTTTGATTATTGGAGGTTGCAGCGTTGCCATTATTACCGTTAGGGACATCCAATTCGAGTTTGGTGAAAACTTTTCCAATAATCTCAGGAATAGCAGATTCATCAACGACAAGTTCATTAAAATCATTAAAATATGCAGCTTTATCGAGTTTTTTGTAAACCAGGTCTTTGACTTTATTCCAATACTCTTTAACTTCAGTACTGTTTTTGATTTGTAGTTTGTTTATTACAAAATCTTTTGTGGTGGCACGGATTCTGCGGCGCGCTAGTTTGTAATTAACTTCGTTTTTGGATCTCTTTATTTTGAAATTTTCCGGATAAAGAGATTTGAGGTAGAGCTTGAAGTCTTTTTGGATCTTACGCGAATTTGATTGGTTAATATTACCCTCATGTGAGTTTTCGTATATCAAACTACGGCCTTTGGCAATAAATGATTCAATTTGTTCCGGTGTAAGTGTCAGATTATTTTTTGCGATCTGCTTATTGAGATAAAGCTTAAAATCTTGCAGCGCTTGGTGTGCTGAGACCAAAGTTTCATCACCTAGTGATTTGTTACCTAGCGCCTCGTTGCTCAGTGATCCATCATCTTTTGTGTTTCCGGTTAGGCCAAAATTTGAGAAATTAAGTAAAATTATTGATGCAAGTACCCAAATTCTAAATGTTTTCATGTGCCTCTCCCCCCTTCTTTGTCATCCTGCGTGTCAGCCATAGCTTCAGCGACGGCTGGAACTTGATTCAGGATCCATGGATTAATAAGTCCCCTTAATAAAAGCGTTGAATTTAAAATGCATTTGAATTTATTATCTTTTCAACTTGATTTTATAATTTTGATTTCATATTAGTCAATAAAGTAAAAAGATAATTGAATTAGGCTGGTACATAAAGGGTTAACCGTTGCTATAAAATATTGAGTTAGAAAACCTTTTGAAAAGTGCGTGAAAAAAGTAACTGAATGATTTAAAATTTATAGACGTTAAATTCTGAATTTTTTTACGATGCTTAGAATAATCGTAATTATACTTATCATCCATAAAAGTTTGAGTGCTATTATTTTTATAAAAGCTCTGTTGTTCGACCGCATTCTACTATTCCTTTCGCTATTAAAACTACTGTATTTAGAATGCTGAATTTGACGTATTTTTGTCAATGGTTTAGATAAAAAAAAGCACACGTTGGTGCGGTGCGGCGCTCAACGTGTGCTCAGACTGAGGTTTTTGGTTTCTTTATTGATATACTTTTACGTCGGGATCTTGGATATCCCCAAAAAGTTCCCGTAATTTTTTTACTTTATTGATCATAATTTTGCCGTCTTCGGTTGTTTTATCAAGAGCGGTTCCAGGAGCAGGGGGCTTAATCTTTTTTTGTAACGTTGCCTCAAAATCTATTTGTTTTTGTTTTAATACGTCATTGCTTACATACCCATTCAAGCATAATTTTTCCATAAGGGTTTTACCCTGTGTCTGTTGTTTGTACATTTCTTGGATTTCCGCATTCATTGGGTCTTCATCTTTTTCTGAATATGTTACCGCTTGAATCAGTGTTGGTAAAAATTTATCCCACAAATCTTTTTCTTTTTCTTTTATTTCTTTTGGGTTATCCAGTTTCATTAACTTTAATTCTCTCTTTTCAAATAACTCCAAAGCTTGTGTGAAGAAGCCTTTTGTAGCCAATTTTTTATAGATTGCATTGTTTTGATCAAGATCGGCTTTGCTTGTTGATTTTGGTTTTAAATCTTTTGTATTTTGTGTGATAAAGTTTTCGATTATTTCTGTGTAGTTTTTTATTTGATTCAGAATAGCGCTGGCTTTTGATTGTTTTTTATCAGCTTCTTCATTGGCTTGCGATTTCTCTTTCCCATATTTTTGCTCAACTTCACCTGAAATTTTGCCGGATGATTCAGAGATATATCTATAAAGCTTCAGAGAACTCAGTAGGGCGCGACCTGCTTTTTGTGCCTTAGTTACCCCATCAGCTCCAGATTTAATTTCTAGGGCGCGAACAATTTGTGGCGCAAACTTTCCCCACATGCCTTTTTCTTGTTCTAGATTTTTAATTTTGTATTCGTGTGTTCTATATGTTTTTCCAGAGTCGCTAGTTGCCCGACCAGATTTTTCATCGACACCATCTTTTTGTTTTTCTGGAATTTTGATTAACTCTTGTTGTCTTGCATCAAAAAGATTTTTTAATTCTACTAGCGTTGTTCCCGTGGCCAAATCTTGTATTGCTGCTTTGTTTCCAATTTTTCCATTTTCTCGAGCAAGAATGGCTTGAATTCGATTTGTTAAATTGTCGACGGAAGCGATAGATCTTTTGACGTCCTTGTCTCCTTCAGATCCGGAATATCCGCCTTTTTTCTTCTTTTCCCCATCTTTTCCCGTTGTTATAGACTTATCCTGGTCTTGGTTTTTTAGCGCGCTATCTCCCTTGTATTTATCCCAATAACTTGAACTTGGGCTGTAGCCGCTATATCCTCCATAACCACCACTTCCATAACCTCCATAACCGCTGCTACGTCCTTTTGAAGGACTCCAATCACGTCCACCATATCCACCAGATGGGCGATATGATGGAGAGTATGAATATGGACGTTTGGATTTCATCTGTTCTATTCGGCGTGCAGCCTCTTTTTCCTCTTGCTCTCGCTGTTTTTTCTTCTCTTCAAGCGCTTTTTTTGATTCAGGGCCCGTAACTATTTTTGAAAGGTCGTTAGCGAGAGGCGTTATTTTTTGGTTTAACATGGTGATAATTTCTTGTTCTAATTTTTTTCCATGATCATCTGATCTTGTACGCGTTGGCAGGTCAAATAAAAATGGTGATTGCTCAAAGTTTGTGGATTTTTTTGTTGCAATGGGCAATTTTGTATCTGTGTCTTGATATTGCGTTGTACTTGAATCTAAATTCTTATCTGGATCTTGAGTTTCGAGTTGCTTTAAAAAATCTTCAAACGAAAAGTTTGCAGGGGTACTTGTAGGTAACTCGTCACCGGCGTATAAATTAATATTAGCTAAGCTTGCTTGCAGCAGAATTAAACTTAATAAATAAAATATTTTTTTGGAAAAAAAGTTTTTCATCTTTGTACTCCGGATTGTACGTCTGCCCATGTATTTATTTGAGTCTCTGCCTCGGCTTCTTGAGTTTGTGGTTCTACATAATTTGTCTTGCTTCGAGCTTCTGTCTCTTCTCCTGCTTGTGATTGTGATTCTATGTCAGGCGCTTTAGGTGTAATGCTTTTTGAAGTTTGTATCTTTTTGACAGTGCCTGATTTTTTTGGATCAATTTGTGTTTTAGGTTTGGCACCGCGTATTTTTGGTTTAAGTGGAACCAGAGGGGTGTATCCCGGTAGAGATTCTGTTTGCGTGCCTGCAAGGTCTTCAAGAATTGTTTTATCCTCTTCTTTTGATTCCTCTTCTTCTGTAACTTCTAGTTTTTTATTTAGTGCGTTTAACCCGTCAATTAGGGCTAAATATCTTTGTCTGAGTTGCTTCATTGAATTTTGTAGTACCATATCTCCTTGCTTCTGTTTGCCAAAACCTGAGAATGATTTTTGCGCTGAAGCATCTGATAGCTCAGAATCATCGCCGTCTTCAGAGATGTCTTTTATGGAAGCATAAGGAGTTGAAGGGCTTGTTGGAGAAGTCAAAAATATTTTTTGATAAACTTTTTTACTATCAATTAGATCACTTGCTACAACAATTTCATCAATTTTTTTTCTTATCTCATATAAATATTTTTCTTTGAATTGTGGCGATAGCCTTTTATTAGCCTGAATGTTTTTCTCAAAAATTGTTAAATTTTTATCCATCTCCTGCACAAAACTTGAAAGAGCTGTACGAGACTCTTTGGTTGGTTCAGTTGTTTTTTGATTTTTGACTTCAATAGTTTTCATGTCGGGGTTAAGAAAAAGAGTGCGGCGATCTTTTTTAGGCCCAATGGTTTTTGTTTCGGTTGTTTTTCCAGTGATTCCAGATTTACTTGATGCTGTCTCTATTGATGGAACGGGAGTCATTTTTGGTAAATCAGCTTTATCCTCTGCATCTCCAATTAATTTTTCCATATCTTTTGCCAATTGCTCAAAATCAACATTTTTAAACAGGTCTTCAAAGACGTCTGCTTTAAGTGGAGACTTTTTGATAAAAAATGAGATGCTTGCGCTGATTGCGCAAAATATGATAAACGCTAGAAAGCGTGATGTTTTTAAACGTGATATTTTCATAGCCCCACCCCCCGATTTAAAAAAGGCTAAAACATTTAATTTCTAATATAATTTTATGAGATTTGGTATGTCAAAGTCAAACTATGATATTAAAATAGGTTTTAATATGGCAACGTCACCATCTTGGGACTTTGGGTTACGATTTTTTAAATTCAAACTTGAAAAGTTAAAACTTGAAAAGTTGAAACTTAAAAAGTTTGAAAAAGTACAATGTGGTTTTTTGTTAATAGAATTGATGATGGCAATTTTTATTGGATTAGTACTAATTTCTTCGTTGATGCGCATGCAATCGCTGCTGCTTGAGTTACAAGACTCTTTTTACATGCGAGATAAGGCATTAGTGTTGGCTATTGAATATTTGGAGCGCGACTGTTTGGCGAAGAGTGGTTCGGGTCAGCATGCTAATGAGTCAGCTGTTGCCAACAATGGGCGCGATTTTAGGCTTACATTGGACCAAAGTTCTTTGGATCAGATGAAATTAATTACAAAAATTAAAGTAGAGTGGAAATCATTGGTTGGGAAAAATTGTTGTCTTGAAATATGAATAATAAAGGCTTTTCTTTAATTGAATGTACAATTTATCTTGCCCTGTTTTCATTTATATCAATACTATTTTTGGGTGTAGCATCACGAGCACAGCTTAAATTTATGAATGTTTCTGCTGAGCAAGAAAATTTGCATAGACAAACTCTTGCTTTTGATCTTTTACGTAGAGATTTAATGAGTGCCGGTCAATATTCTGCAGATTGGGATTTACAGTCATCTGTTTTAAAACAGTCTGTTTTTAAAAAGCTAACTCTGTCTGCCAAAAATTTACCACAAAGTGTGGCCGTCTCATGGTTTATTGGAAATCAGGGACTTATGCGTGCACAGGGGGAGTATGATTTTATAAAACACGAATGGATTCGGAAAACGTCTTGTCTTGTTTGTAAATCGATCAAAGAGATTAATTTTGTGCCGGAAAAGTGTTCTGATATACAAAATAAAAGGACCAGGCCGGAGTATTGTGGTGTTTGGGTTGTTTATAAAAGTGTTAGCTCAGTGCAGGCGCAAAAACTTTTGTCCCAAAAACTTTTTGACCAAAAATTTTTTGTCCAATTTAGGAATAGGGTTGTGGCGTGAAGTATAAATGTTCTTGTGGCAGTGCTTTGTTACTTGTTTTTGTCATATCATTTATTGTGTCGCTTGCTGCAATGCGATGTTGGCAAGTGTCGAGTTTGATATGTGATGTTCAGTATCAGCGTGAACTTTTTTATAAACGTTTTTACATGACGAACAGAATTTTGAATGCGGGAATTGATTTGGCTTGTAAAAATTTTGATACCTTTTTAAAATTGAAAAAAACAACAGATGTCGCAACATCTGTTGACGTGAATTTTTGTTTAACTGACGTTGAAATTAAAAATGCAAATAGTGCCAGGCTTACAGTTTCAAAATTTGCTCCCCAAGAGCGACACGTCTCAATGAGACTCGTCTCAACCAAATCTACCCAGAAAACAAAAAATTTTGTTTTGGGAACAGATCGCCTGTTGTTATCGGCAAGCCTGGTTAATAATAATGAAATTGTTTGTAATTTAAGATGTTTGCTTGAACGCAAGACGAATGGTAGTTTGAATGCTGAAAAAAAAGACCAAAATGACAAAGGGATGTCTTTTGTCGTTTCTCATTTTACTCTCAGCTCTTCTTTATGATGTGGCATTTTTTTTTGCCGAATATTTTGGTTTTTTAGTTTTGCCATCTTTATTTTTGATTTTTTGGGTTTTGAAAGAGGGACAACGTCGCAAATACACGCAATGTATGATTGGTGTGGGTATATATACGGACAGATCTAACCACACTAGTAAGCAATTCTTTTGGCAGGGTTTAGCGTGGGGCATGCTTGTATTTTCAGTCCATTTTGTTTGGTTGTTGGTTTTACTTTTAGATAAAGTGAAATCCGGTAAATGCTTTGCTATATTTGCGTATGCATTCGGCATGACTTATTTTTCTCTTACCAGTGCATTGTGGTTTGTGATTACAGCATTCTTGATCAAAAAATTTTCACGTTATTATATTCCGCAAATTTTAATATTTTTTGCCACATGCTATGGTTATTTTTATCTGCTCGAAAATTATGCGTTATGGTGGTTGGGACGAATAGAGGGATATCCGTTTTTAAATCCACTAATCCCGTTAATTAATTTTAAATTATTCATAAAAGCACTCATGTTTACAGGTATTTTATTCAGCAGGGGAGTTGGCAGTTATAATACATATAATAGTGGGGTTATCAGCAATAATTACGCCGGTCTGTCTGCTGCCAAACTTGATAAACCCGACTACTTCGAGTTTATTTACCTAAAACCGGAAATTGTGTCAGTTGATCAAAATTTGGTTAGCTATGAGTATCAAATTTACAGAAAACTTTGTGATCTAAAATTGTGGGAGAGGCGAGATGAACATAAACAGTTTATAATTTTTGCGCCTGAGAGTTCGTTTCCGTTCCCATTGAATACCCATCCGGGAGTCATAGAATTGTGGAGTAATGTGTTGCCTGACAATGCACATCTGTTAATAGGCACACAGTACAAGCTTAATGAAAAAATTTGTCAGGCAGTGTGTTGGTTAAATAAATGTCGCATAAATAATTTTTATGTCAAAAAACATTGTGTGCCGTTTGTAGAAAAAATCCCTCATTTTTATAAAAAGCTTAAACCGATACAAGATGTTTTTTTAAGCAGAGTCTTTCCTGAAGGGGTAGCTCAATTTTCTAGGGCAAAAAAGTTAAGGCAGCAAAATTATTTTGAATTTAATTGTTTAGACTCTTTGCATAAAAATATTCATGACAAAATTATTTTTATTCCACAAATTTGTTCAGAACTATTCTTTGTTTCAAGTTACAAATTATTTTTTGATATCGCTAGGGCAAACAGCTGCGGGAGCAAAGATAATCAACAAGTTGTGCAATCTCAACACGCATACATAATATTTTTTGTAAATGACAGTTGGTTTCTAAACTATTTTAAAAAAATCATGCAGGACAGTGTAAGACTGAAGTCTGTTCTAAGTGGTGTTCCATTGATTTATATTGGGCATAAAGAATTAAAACTCTTTTGATACAAATTTTTGGGCAATCTGTTATAATTTTTACACGAGTTTAGTGTTTTTTAAACTTAGGGTTAAATGCGATTAATCCAAATAAAAGAGGGTGACTATGAAAGTATACATGCTCAAAGATGTTGTTAATGTTGGTATGGCTGGATCAATGATAAATGTTTCAGACGGTTACGCCAAAAATTTCCTTTTCCCTCGCAAGCTTGCTGTTCAAGTGACCGATGAAAATGCTTCAAGCTTTAAAGTAAAAATTGAAGCGGTAAAGCAAAAAGGTGAAATCATCAATAGTAAAGTGGCAATGTTGGCCGAAAAAATAAAGACTCTTCATCTTACAATTAAAGAGAAGACGCATGATGATGGAAAACTTTATGGTTCAGTTGGTCCTGATGAAATTGTCGAGTTGCTAAAAAAGAATGAAATTATTGTAAATCGCAAACAGATTGAATTTGATAAATCTGTAAAAGCAACCGGCGAACATAAAGTTACTGTTAGGCTTTCATCGAAATTGAAACCACAGTTTATATTAAAAGTTACTGCTTTATCAAAGTAGAATTTATATACATTTTATTTTTTAAATTAGGTATTTGATGTCTGAGTTAGCATACAGAGATAAGTTTCACGAAAATAAAGCGGTTCAGACCGAATCGGTTCTAGGTAAAAAATTGCCGGCCAGTGTTGAAGCCGAAAAGGCTGTACTGGCCGCTATTCTTCTGAATGATGAAAATTTAACCTTAGTTACCGATATTTTAAAGTCTTCTGATTTTTCACTTAAACAACATCAGGTTATTTATCAGGCAATAATTGACTTGGCGCAATCAAACAAAAAACTAGATTTGCTTGTGCTGCAGGATTATTTAGATACAAAGAAATTACTTGATGCTTGTGGTGGGATTACTTATCTGATAGAACTACAGGAAGATATTCCATCTATCGGGCTTGTTGTGCAGCACGCAAAAATTGTTAAAGACAAAGCTGTTTTGCGTGATTTAATCCATTCTGCCGCTGATATTATCACAACGTGTTACAATCAAGATATTGATGAGATTGACAGCGTTCTTGATTCGGCAGAAAAAAAGATTTTTCAGATTTCAAATAAGCTTTCCCCTACGACATTTGTTCAACTTGATATTTTATTGAAAAAAACCTTTCAAAATTTGGCCAAGGTTAAATCATCTCGTGAGGGTGTGACTGGAATTCCTTCTGGGTTTGCAAAGTTTGATGAGATGACATCTGGGATGCAAAATGGAGATTTGCTTATTTTGGCAGCACGTCCGTCTATGGGAAAAACTGCGTTGGCTCTTAATTTTGCTCTAAATGCTTGGCACAATGGTGCAGCAATTGGAATATTTTCACTTGAAATGTCATCAGAACAGTTAGTTTTGCGTATGCTTTCGGCAGAGGCGCAGATCCCTCATCAGAAAATTCGTAATGCAATGGTTTCTTCTGATGAATGGATGGATTTAACAAATACTGCAGCAAGTTTGGCTGAGGCAAAAATTTTTATTGATGATTCTCCGGGTCTCAATATTTTGGAACTAAGAGCGAAAGCAAGAAAACTTAAATCTCAGTTCAATATAAGTTTTCTGGTTATTGATTATTTACAGTTAATAAGTTCTAGCCAAAGACATGAAAACAGAACCCAAGAAATTTCTGCGATTTCGCGGTCGCTTAAAGGTTTGGCAAAAGAATTAGGGATTCCGGTTCTTGCATTATCTCAGTTATCGCGATCTTTAGAAAGTCGTATGGATAAGCGGCCTATGTTATCTGATCTTCGTGAATCAGGAGCTATTGAGCAAGACGGAGACGTTATATTTTTCATTTATAGAGATATTATCTACAATCCGGATACTCAAAATCCTGACATTGCCGAAATTATTATTGGTAAACAACGAAATGGGCCAACCGGTCAGCTTAATGTTAAATTTAGAGGCGATATAACCCGTTTTTATGATGTGTCCGACCATGAGTATCCCCTATAATTTATTAAATTAAGATTAAAATTAGGCGTAAGTTTTTAGCATGGTTTATGATTGGCAGGTCTTGGATTAGAGAAGAGGAGAGTTAGATGAATGGCGATTCAGTTATTCTTGGTGTTGATCCCGGATTTCATGTAACCGGTTATGCCATCTTAAAAAAAGAATCAGGTAAGACATTTCTGATTGATTGTGGATATTTAAAAATGCGTTCCACTCAGACTCTTTCAACACGCGTTGGAATTTTTTATAAATTTTTCAATGAAAAGATTATTGCAAATGGTGTGCGCGAGATAGCGCTAGAAACATCCTTTTTGGGGAAAAATGCTCAAACATTTTTAAAGTTGGGGTATTTGAGAGGGGTTTTATATCTTTTGGCTGATCAGCATGGACAGATTTTGCATGAATTTGCGCCGCGTGAAGTTAAATCTGCGGTAACCGGTTTTGGCGGTGCAAGCAAAGAACAGGTAGCAAGCATGGTTTTTCGCTTGTTCCCTCGAGTTGCCGAATTAGGTGTTTCCGTACAAAATGACGTGACTGATGCCTTGGCTATTAGCCTTTGTGGATTATGGATGTCCGGATCTCCGTTGGCTCGGGCCATGAAATCTTGAATTTTTAGTATATTCTTCCAGAAGACTTAGTTTTGTCTAAATAATTATTATTTAAATCAACTAAAAACTGTTGTGATCCCTGATTGGAAGGGTAGTTTAATTAGTCGCAGATTATGCTTGACAAGTAACGTCTGATAATGATTATTATGTTAAAGATTAAGATTGAATTTTAAATTGGGTTATCGCGACTGACGTCGCGTAACAACAATTAAATCTCCGATCTAACGTGAAAAGAAGTTTAAAGATAGAAATATAGAGGGAAAATATTAAATAAAGTAAAGAAGAGCGAAAATTACAAAACTAGATTATATTTAGATATTGATTATTCAATCTTAACAATGCAAGCTGCAAACCGTACCAATCGCACGATACCTTACACTTATATTCTATATGTACCAATCAAACGACCTATAATTAAATTAAAAGGTACATACATTATTAAATAGAAAAATTTGTTTAAATTTATTTAAAAATTAATGAAAATCAAAATGTTTTGACCCTAAAAAGGGAAATGCCTGGCTTTAGAAAAAATAAAATCTCACCTAGCACTCACCAAACATTCTTAATAAATATTTATTCCAAATTCTCTTAATTTAATCATAAATTTTACCGGAATTTCTAATGTTTTTTCTTTATAAAAATCGACTATAACCTGCATTATTTCTTTATTTCCTACTTCAATAGCTAACAAAACAAATTCATCTGAACTTATAAAATATTTTCCAAGGAAAATCAGTTTTTTTACCAACTCCACATTACCTTCTTTAATAGCCAAGGCCAGATAATGCTTTAACATTTCTTTCATACACTCAACGTATTTTAACTCTAACGCATATTTATAAGCTGTTTTTCCACCAATATCCTCTTTTCTTATATCAGCCCCTGCTTTTAACAAAATTCCCAAACACCCTGCATCACCATTCTTTGCAGTAAAATGTAAAGGTCTTTGCCCTAGTTTATCCTTTTCATTTGGATCTGCTCCTGCTGCAATTAAAACTCCTACACAATTTGAATATCTACGTTCAGTAGCAAAACTCAACGCTTTTTGACCAGTAAAATAATACGCTTTGTTCGGAATTCTTAATCTAGTTAAAAATAAGGCTATTTTTTGTCACTTAAACTCTTATTAAATTCTCTACAAACCACTCTTAATTTGCAGAGATTTCGAATTGCAGTCACAATTTCTTCAGGAGAATTTCCTTTAATTTCGCTCGAAAAAATGTTTAATAAAATGTATTCAACAATCTCATCTGACATATCTAATAAGTGCGTCGCAGGCAAAACAACTTCTTTTGCCTTACCCTTCATTGCAAAAACATAGGCATCGGAAATCACTAACAAAACAAACATAAAAATATTTTAGACATTTTTTTCATGATATAACCTTCCATTTTAAAAACCACTCTGTTTTACTTTAGGAAGCCAATACAGCTTCTTATTATCTTCTTATTTTTAAATTTTCTTTTCTACGGCAACTCACATTTATCGGGATTACATATAAATTCTGTAATTTGAGGAAAACCCAGCAACAAAGATATCGGTGAATTTTGACCTAACCTTTCATGACATCCTCTCAAAAATGCACGACATGCTGGGATATGAAATTTTATTTTATAGATTTTTTCTACCGCTTCTATTTCGTCATCAAGTGCAGCTTTCAAATCATCTGGAAACTCTATACTATTTTTCAAATAATGCATTATTAAAATCTCTATAATTTCTCGATATTTTGTTTCAAAAACTATGTGGTATTTGTCATATACAAGATGCAATGGAGTCTTTCCATCTACATCGGCTTTACTAACATCAGCACCGGCTTTGAGAAGTATTTCTACAATTCCCGCATTATACTTTTCTACAACAGCCAGATGTAATGGGGTTTTACCACTTTCATCAGCTAGATTAAGATCAGCACCCGCTTTGAGTAGCCGTTCTACTATTTCTTTATAACCTTTCTTAGATGCCAAGCCCAGCAAGGTTCTTCCATTTTTATAGATTTCATTTGGATTAGCCCCAGCCCTGAGTAGCATTGCTACAGCTTCTTCTTTTTTTTCATGATATCTTATTCCAAATGCCAATTTCATAGGGGTAGGTACACCTTTATCAGCTTTATTAGGATTGGCACCAGCCCGCAGAAGTACCTCTGCAACTTCCTTAAAAAAACGATCCGAAAGTCTTAAACACGTAAGCAGTGGGGTATAACCTTCTTCATCAGCTTTATTAAGATCAGCACCAGCACGTAGAAGTATCTCTGCAATTTCCGCGAAACCATTATAAGATGCAAAATTCAGTGGTGTACAATCTCTTTTATCAGCTTTATTAGGATCAGCACCAGCACGTAGAAGTATCTCTACAATCTCTTTGTGGCCAATTGTCCTTATTTCCCGTCTATAAGTTATAGCCCAAATCAATGCAGTATACCCATATTTATCAACTTTATTAGGATCGGCACCAACACTCAAAAGTATTGCTACAATTTCTTTACGTCCATCCTGACAAGCCACAATCAATGGAGTCCATCCATTATGGTCAGTTTTATTTACTTCATCACCAGCACGTAAAAGCATTTCTACAATTTCTTTATACCCTTTTTCAGAAGCCAAAATAAGTGGGATTTCTCCTGCTTTATCGGCTAAATTAATATCAGCGCCTTGCACTATCAGCAAATTTACAATCTCTATATATCGTTCTTTTTTACTATCGTCCTGATTTTTGCCAAGCCCAATTATTGCACACATCAATGGTGTGCGTCCTCTGCTGTCTGTTTCATTAACATTACTCTTATCAAAACATCGTTTAACTTCTTCTAAATCTCCATCAAAAGCTGCCATACGCAATACTTCTGCCGTATCCTTCATTGCAAAAACATACGCATTGGAAATTATTAACAAAAATAAACTTAAAAATATTTTTGACATCTTCTTCATGATATAACCTTCCATTTATTAATTTACTACAACTATACACTGACTCTACTTAACATTTTTACAATTGCTTCATATCTTCCCCCAAAACCAAAACAAGTAAATTTATCTGGTAAAGTT
>Ga0172379_10006485_pt1 | contig 15638 bp, 5 predicted proteins | sample GrowelOW334metaG_FD_119756 | JGI IMG/M metagenome (GOLD analysis project Ga0172379, IMG submission 119756) | Groundwater microbial communities from an aquifer near a municipal landfill in Southern Ontario, Canada - Groundwater well OW334 metaG | ecosystem: Environmental > Aquatic > Deep... | reverse complement strand
CATCGCTCGAATCTCCCCCAATCATCGCATCCGCATTCGCTATATTGTCAAACGTCAGTAATAGATCGCCCGTGAAACCCGTAAAGGGTACATAGGGCGATCCATTGATTGTAACAGAATTATGTACAGCTAGATAAATAATATCACCATCCGGACTTCCTGCATCACAGGTTAGTAATGCGTCAGGTATGATCAGATTAATAGTTTTACCAGAAATAGAATCAAACACATTATCATTAGCAACTGTTGTACCTAATGAAATACAGGAGGATAAATTCAGGGTAGTTATTGATGCGCAATTATTAAAACAATAATCACCTATTGTGGTAACTTTCGGAAGATCAAAAATCGTAACGGAACCACACCCAGAAAAGCAACTTAATCCAGCCGTTACAAGATTCGGAAGATTAAAAGCAATTACCGATGTGCAACCAACAAATGCTGTTTCCGCAGAAGTTAAAGCTGGTAAATCAAATAATAATACTGAACTACAATTACTAAAAGAACTAAGTGGAGCAGTTATTAAACTGGGTAATGAAATAAATAAAGCAGAGGTACACCCGTTAAAGAAATCATAATTAATAGTTCGTATAGCAGGTAAATCAACCGTTGTGATAGATGTGCATCCCTGAAAACAACCATACACACCTGAAATAATGCAACCCAGATTATCAACGACTGATAGTAAATGTGTATTATTTTTAAATATATAGGAATATAAGTTAATATTTCTTCCACCTCTTAAATTGACTGAATTTTCAATAACAACAACGGAAGTAAAAGAAATTCCATTAGTCGGTAGGTCAAAAAAGGTATTCCAGTCGCTAACTGAAGAAGCATCGCCAACTAGAGCGCCCGCATTCGCTATATTGTCGAATGTTAGTAATAGTTCATTTTCAACCGAAACATTGGTTACATTATTAATGGTAGTTCCGATGTTTTTTATACGGTCATATATCCAAATCCCTTGATCTGTACCCGCAAAAAGATATTTCTCATTAGAATAAACAGGAGTAGTTACATTGGACGGAATATTAGCACCCAATATTGCATTCTGATAGGACACACCCGTATTAGTATCATTAACATTGCCAGACATAACTTGTTGGTTAACAAGAAATAAAGTGGCTGTTGCAGCATATGGATTTCCGTTCTTGAATTTGATATTTAGTGTATTCAGACCGGAAAGAACACGATCAAGTTTATATCTATTTTCAATGTATTCTCTGCTAAATATTGTCATAAAATCAAATATAAAGGCAATTAGTCATTCAAAAATCGGGTTAAATATCGAACGTGCTTATATCGGTCATTCAGTTTTTTGATCATCTTAACCGCATAGTCATAGGCTTCTTTCCGGGTAGGGAAAGTCTTTTTGAAAGTTGCCGGGTATAACTTTTTACTTGGCTTGCCCGGTCGGTACGGATAGTCAAACACAAAGAAATAATATTCCCACTTTTGGGCGTATTTGACAGTCCGCTTGTCGATATGCACAGCTCTGATTTTCATTTTGTTTTTATCGGTTTTACTATCCAATATTCTTTTCCCGGATTTGTTTGATATTGAGAGCCGATAAAATGTTTTGTTGTATGAACTGGCTTTGATTTAGGTTTATCCGTAGTCGGCATATATCGGTAAAAATTGGCTTTGGCTTTAGCTATATTTGTGGCTTCAGTGCAAAAATATAGACCTTTTCCGATATGACTATCAAACTTAATTTTATATAATCGCATTTTTGCCATTCTCTACCCTTTCATTAGTCAACCAGTTTACTCAATAGTTCCTTAATCTTCTTGATCTTATCCACGTCCTTACTAGCTACCAGTTTATCCAAGCTATTCATAAACTTCACCATCAGACCTTTTACGGCATCCACAATTTCCAGCAGTTCTTTATTCTCTTTCTTTTCTTCATCGGAATTGAACGACTTGGTGATGGTCGTAAAAACAGAATTGGTACGGTCGGCAATAATAGTGCGATCCTGCCGGGGTTCACGGGTTTGTATTTTCCTTTTTCCACCATCCTTTCCTTTGACGGTTTTCTCTTTCACATCATAGTTGGCCGCTTCCAATATCTTTTTACATTCGGAAACATCGTCTTTTGCTTCAGGTTTTGGGGTTTCTTTTTCGGCTTTTTCCGGGGCTTTCTTACCTGTCACTTTCTTTAGTTCTTTATAAACCTCATAGGCTTCCTTTGCCCCTTGCTTAAACAAGTCTTTATCCTGCCAGTCAAGGGTAGAATGGAAGATTTCATTTCGCATAATATCTTCCACTTCTTCCACTTCGTCTATACTACAACCCGTATATTCGATGATTGATTTTTCGTAGCTGGTTAACTTATCGGCCGACTTCACTTTTTTCTGTTTGACCACCTTCTGCTTCCCGGTTTTTACCGGCTCTTCTCTTTCTTTCTTTTGCTTGACTACCTTAATGGTTGGTTTTTCCCATTTTTTCTTCACCACCTTTTTAGGTTCTGCCTTTGGCTTGACAATTTTGGTTTTCTGTACGCCTTCCAGTTCGGCTATACGTTTATCAATCAAATCCAACTTCTCTTTCATCGCCGGTTTGAAATTTTCAGGCACGGACGGGTTCGTTATCCCATCGGCAATGTCTTTCCTTTTTTCTTTCAGTTCGGATAAACTTAACTTTTCCATTATTTTACGATTTACGATTTACAATTTACAATTTTACTACATAAATTCAAGCATTGTTGACAAACTCTTAATAGCCGACTGCATTTCGGCTTTAACATCCCCTTCCATAAAGTCAACGGCTGCCCGTAAACTTTTGACAGCCGATTGTATCTGGGTTTTGGTTATAACCGTTTCAGCCATCTTTTCGACTATTTCCGGTTCACTCGGTAACTGGTTCACATCTTGCGTGAAATATTCCCGTTCCTTCGGGATTTCTTCACCCTGACGTTCTACAATGACTCCGGTCATCCCATCCACCCGCATCCAGCCATTAACCTTTTTCTTGATCTCGTCAAAATGATTAGGGGCATGGGCGTAAAATTCATCCACAATGGATAACGGAACATACCGACCCGTGCGTGCATACCGGTCAATCACCCGTTTACGGCTATCTTCTTTGGGTATTTCAACGAACACAATATAAATATGGTATCCCAATTTACGCAATTTCCCGATCAGTGGTAAATAGTTCGCCGGGGTATTCATGGTTCCATCGTACAATAAGTCATGTTTGCACGGGGTAGCAATATAACTGATCGCTTCACTGATAATATCCTTTGTTTCCGCATAGGTCATTTCAGCATTCCAGCCCTTATATTCCGGTAGTTTAGACCGGATTTCATCGGCGTCTATACGAATGATCTTATCCGATAGCAGATAGGGTGCATACCGTTTGAGAAAGAATGTTTTTCCGCTACCGGGTGCACCAGCCGTTAATATACAGATCGGATCACTGTGTTCCACGCAGGTTAATCCTTTGAAGGTTTCAAGAATGATTTTCTGGTGTAACGCTTTTCTTTTTTCCGTATAGGTTTCATCCGCTAATAGGTGCATCTGCTTGGTTTGTGGCAGCAGACTGATACAGCTTTCCAGTTGCACCAACGATGCCTTGTCAGTCTTGAATTTCCCGTCTTCAGTCCGTGGCGGGCAAACAGCCGGATCAATCAGTTTTTCCAGTACGATAGCTTCCGGCAACTTGGTTTTGACCTCACTAAGCGTATAGTTCAGTTTTTCAAACTCTTTCACCCTCATTTCCGGGGTCACTTTACCAATCCTCCGTTTCGCTTGCTCTGCCCGGATATGACTGATCCGTTCACGCATGGCATCCTCGCTGGTTAATTTTCCCAGTTCTTCCTGTAAACTCTCTGACTGCAAACCCAAGTCTTTGATAAAATACTGGATTCCGTCTTTGTCCGGTTTGATACCCAACGGTTCCAGAATGGTTTTTGCCCGTTTGGAGAATCCCAGCACGGCTAATTTCCAGTCCTTGTACCAATAAGGTGCAGAAAATTCACCATTGTAATTGATATTCATTTCACCATAGCCACCGGAACGATGACCGTAACTCCATCCCGTTTCTTGACTGGCATATTTTTCCTTAATGGATGTTCCGTCTGCCAGCTTTTGGGATTTTAGGGCATCCTCAATGGCAGTAACAATAGCCGCATAGGATCGTTGTACCGGATTCCCTTCTTTATTCAGTTTAGGCCGGTAAAAATCAGCCAGCTTGGTTGCCTCATCTTTGCGATATTCAACCGTATGCAGTTGACTGATCATATCTTCCATCAACTCTTTCTGGTTACTGATCCCGGCAATTTCATCCTGAATTTTCTCTTTTTCTTCATCCACTTCCATATCCGCCAGAATAGCAGGATCAGTAATCAGGTTGTATTTCTGTTCCCGTGGGTCGAAATCATCCAGCCGTAATACGTTGGTTTTCCCATCCCGGTTCCAGATCGCATTAATACGGGCGGTTTTTTCTTCCAATTTTTGAAAAACGAAAATATCCATACTGTCGGTCATCAGTGGGATCACGCTACGGATATACTTAAACTGGTTGCCCTGTCTGAAAAATCGGCCTTCCCACTGTATCTGATCGGTCGGATTCCAGTCCACGTAGCAGTTATACCCCGTGGATGTTCTTTTTTGCAAGTTCATCCCTTCCCGGATGGCACGGCTTCCGATCAATACTTTGATCCTTTCTTCATCCGTTACCGGGATCATTGCGCCGGTAGCTTCATCGTACCGTTCGCCGTTAAACAGGTTCTTAACCTTCTCTTTGGCTAATTTACCACCTGCCATCGAGCCTTTAATAATACCCACTTCACCGGGTTTATATCCGATCACATGAACCAGATAATCCTTCAGCAGATCGAAAAAATCTTTACCCCTATCCATGTAAATGATCTGGCCGGAAATGGGTTCATTATGCTCTTCGTGGTATTTTTTTACAGATGCCACGCACTGCATGACATACAATAATTTTGGGCTAGATTCAACATATTCCAGATAGGTAGGCTTGCCTAAGTTTGAAAACATATATAAATAAGGGCTTAGTGCCAATGAACGTGCCATGTTCACGCCTTTCAACACCCGGACACCCGATTTTTCTTTTTCGGTTAATGCCCCTTCATCAACATCTTCACCCCAGTCCACCATTTCATTGTCTTCGCCGGTCAATTCATCGGCTTCTGGTATGTCATCCACTTCAATAACCGTAGCCTTTCGGGGTTCATTTCCATGTATCACATAATTTTCGACTTCATCCATCTGTGCTTTCTGTTGGGCGGATAAAGAGAGTGATGTTTTAATCTGATCTTTAGGCGGAAGGGTTTGCAGGATGCCATTGACATAGGCTCTTTCATACGGAAGCACGTATTTGAACGGGCGATCTTGGCGCAATACCCGTCCTTTATCATCCATGACATCGGCTTCTTTGTAGTTCATAAACTGGAATATCAGCTTTTGTAGTGCCTGAAGGTTATTCCAGCCTAAAAAGACCTGTTTACGTTCCGGCTTCATGGCTTTGGCACTGATGACTAATTCGTAGCTGCTCATACAGTAATTATCAAAGAAGTTCCGCAGGTTATTCTGATCCAGTTCTGTTAATTTCTGGTAGGCAACCAGCGATAACATGGAGAATACCTCTAATGGACTATTGGTAAAGGGCGTGGCGGTCAATGCCATCATATTGCGTCCATTATTGTACCGTTGGATATATTGTGCGATGCAAAACCCTTTCAGACCCAGTGCGGACGGCGTACCGCTTTGTATCTCGTATTCATTGCGGCTGCCTTTCCGGGATGCTACACGGGTAAATATTTTTTTCATCGAATGGGCTTCATCCACGACCATAAAGTCAAATCCCAGACTTTCAATCTCCACCCGGATACCCTTAATAACACGTCCCATCAGGGTTTCAATCTTATTTCGGACACCCATTTCCTGCTTTTGAGACAAATCTTCATCATTCTGGCCTAGCACAATAGACAGTTCATCTATCATTTCGTACAAGGTGGTATCCCCAAATCCTAACCGCTTAAACCCTTCGTAGGTAAATACCGTGATACTACCACTTTCAACGGGTAGTATGTTCCCGTCTTCATCCTGCATCTGGGTATAGTAGTCTGTGGATAAGTTGTAAAAATCATTGATTTTAGTACCCGGCAATAGGTTCCTGATCTCGGATAACCATTGCCTGTATGTCTGGTTGGGAACGACAATAAACGGTCGTTTACACCAACCCGCTTCGATAAAATGTTTGATGGTTATAATCCCACTGATTGTCTTTCCTGCGCCAACTCCGTAAGCTGCTAATCCTGAGCCAGTTGCAGAAATGAAAGCCACGCATTCTCTCTTTTCCCAGCGAATTTCCATATCGGCTCCGTAGAATTTTTTACCGTATTCAAAGGCAACCGGTATTTTGTCGTAATCGGTTTCAACCACGCTATTAAAATTCCGGTTCCACTGGGTTTCGATCCGTAACTGATCTTCGGCTTTCACCTGTGATTGCAGGAAATAGAGGAATAACCGGTCACCTTCCTGTTTGGATATTGCTTTTTTCCGGCCAAAGGCGGTACGGCCACTTTCCCGTTCTTCATTGTAGGCTATCAGATCAAGATAATAATTGACGATATCCAACCAACTCAAGTTCTTCTTGATCTGCTTATCTCCGCCACCATAACGCAACCAGAAAATGAACGCATCCCGGATAGCCATTTTACTAAACGCATTTTCTTCCTCAAACCGATATTGCCTTCTTCCGCCCACCTTTTTCCAATCGGCTTTCCCTACCTTGCCTTTTTCACGGTTACCGATTGTATCTGTATATTTCGGGGCGTAGAATGTTTTTCCATCGTCCAGACTGTCAATTTCAAAGGTACGGGCAAAATCACTGTTGGGTAATATGATTAATTGGCGTTCGGGTTTTTCCGGTTTAATCAGTAACCGGTTGTTATATACCTTTTGCTCGAAAACGTCATCGAATAATTTTTTCTGATGGGTAAATGTTTCTTCACCATACAGGTTGATGATCGTTTCCCGTTCTCTACCCAGTGTTGTTTTCCGGTCATACAGATTACCAGAGAAATAGGCATAGTAAGGTAAATATTCGCCTTCATGGTAAAACAGCATTCCCCGCCGAATAAAATCTTCAATATTGATTTCAGCATCCGCACTTGTACCGGCAAACCCGGCTAACCGATACCATTTATCCGACATTTTCCGACCCGATTGCTCCATGTACCAGACATAGGCTTTCAATTCATCCGGGGATAATTTGCAATTCGACCCGGTAGCGGGTAATGCCGGATTGATCCGGTTGCATTGCTCATACGTTTCCTCGAACGTGAATAATTCTGGGTTGGGTTGGGGATCGGAAAAATCCCGGCTGTCCGTTTTGGTTTTCACCACGGCACGTTCGGCTATTTTTCTTCGGTTGTTTTCCACTACCCGGATAGCTTCTGCGCCTTCTTCTGGTGTGGGTAAGGTACTATCGGTCATGATCACTGAAATAGTCGGTGCTTCCATATTGGCTACGGTAACCATATCCATTGGCGCATTTATCCGGTCAACGGCCTCCTTCAGCGATCCTTTATATTTGGTTACTTTTCCGAAACGCCCGGATGCTTCATAGGCTTCACCCAGCAATTTATCGGGATTTTCTTCAAAGAATTTATCCCCTGAAAGCAAATCTAATGTTGTCATTTTTGATTGAGTTATCATTTCAATTTCTTTACGTTCTCTACGCTCTCTTGCTTCTTCATCCCACTTGCTTTCCTGTATGGCTTTTCCTTTGGCTTCTTCTCTATCTTTAGCATTACCAGACCAAATTGTACCATCTTCAAAGGTGACGATATAACAATTTTCTTGCTGGTGTTTGACGAAGTTATAGCCATCCGAACAAGTATCCGAATGATATTTACGTACCGATTTAATTGCTATGTCCATCAGTCACTAATCACGTTTGGATTGTATTCCCGTTCGATCATTGAAATAGCTACATCGGTATCATACCCTTGTTTATTCAGGTTCAGGATATTTTCAATTAGTAATTCCTTATTGCCGGGAATATCGAGCATTTTACACACGGTCGGCGTTTCCAATGGGTCGCATTGTTCGAGCATGGCTAATGCCTGATCCCGTAATATAGCTACTAATTGTTGGTAGCTTTTGTCTTTTAAATTATCCATATATTTTACTTTTTTCTAAAAACTACAATTTCACTCGTCACACCCGTCCGTTCAAATACATCATTCGGAAGCCGATAGGCATCTATCAGTTCGGCTCTTTCCGCAATTTTTTCTTTTCCTTTTGTTAGTCCGCTTTGCAGGAACGTTTTACCGCCACTTGACGGTTCAGCCCCGACAATATAGATTAGTAGCCCGCCTGATTTCAGCATATCCAGACCCCGGATAATAAAGTATTCGACAATATTATCAGCTTTGGTATATGTCCACTCGCCCATGCCTTTCTCAAATCCCTGCCAATCTCCGTAGGGCGGGTTTCCGATCACCAGATCGTAATTCGGGTCAAACATGAATTTGGCTGTTTTACCCTTTACACTTTCGTTATTTTTAATGAATACCCGTTCAAACTTTTGGTTTTTCACGGTTGCATTTGGGTACAGGATCGCTAAAATCCGGGCACTGATCGGGTTCATTTCGATAGCGGTAACATTGTCAGCCTGATTGGGTGCGTATTTCAGGAATGCACCGATCCCGGCAGACGTTTCCAGTATTTTCCCACCATCTATAAATCCGTATTTATAGGCCAGCCCCCACATTTTCAGCACAATGCTATCCGGTGTATAATATTCATTGAATGTTCCTTCTGTCAGCTTTTCGCCGTATTTGGTTGCGTATTTATCCAGCCCACCATACCCGGTAAATCCGGTCATGAAGTTTTTTTCTTCCGGGGTGAACGTTGAATTAACCGCTTTGGAATGCAGTAACTTTTCAATCGCTTTATTGACCTGATAGGGATCTTTATAGTCGGCAAAGTTGAGCGGAATCGCCGTTATAGACTTGTCGGGTTCATCAATTTTGGATTCTAACTGGTAAATGATGGGTACAAAATCTTTTGACTTTTCCCATTGGTTATGATTAATCCAGAAATATTTTAGCCCACCCTTTGTAACAATTTGCATATTACTTATTGGGGTTTTAGTATAATCCGCAAATCTGTCGATCCAATTATCTCTTTCGGTTCTGTTATTAAATGTCAGTTCATCACATCCCGGAGCATTTGCGCCCCAACAATTCTCACCTTTTTCTGATTCTGCCTCTTTTTCGGGTTCCTGATTAACCGCTTCTTCCCCAGCTATTTCCTTATCAAAATCAGCTTCGAGCATCTGTAATTTTTCGGCAAATGTTCCGCCGATATTCATTTGGATCACAAACCTATAAGCAGCAATAATCGAATAAAAATCCCAACCACATTTAGCAGCTATTTTATAGGCTGCATCCTTTAAACTGTTTAGGCTAGGGTCAATCTCATACCCTTCATTATTCAGTATTTTATCCGCCAGATTTGCTTGCTGGTGGAAATTTGCTTGATGTAAACTTACAGACAGCGCACTGGCAATCAAAACCTTCGTGGTTCTACTGTCAGTACCCTCTAAAATCGGCTTCAGTAGGTTGTTTGCAAACTTATTGATTTCCGGCTGGGTCATTTCGGTTTCTGATTCTTCAACTTCCTCCGGTTCGGATATGCCTTTCATTTCCGCCATATCTTCAGGTGCAATATCGCTCATTTTAGGATTCTCGAAATAGGACGGGGCTGCTTCAAACAAGGCTTGCTGAAGCGGTATGGGTGTCCAGTAGAAGTCCAGTTCAACCTTGCCGGATTGTATTAATTCATTTACTCCAATATAACCCAATTCACTCATTTCATAGTCACCATTCAGGATGACATACCCGAATAATTCTTCTTTATTACCTTCTAAAATGAACCAATCCGATCCGCCATAGAAATAATGCAAATAGACTATTTTATCCTCTTTTTTAATCCCTTCTGTTCCATATAACTTGGGTAAGGATTCGATTTGGGTTTTCAATTTCTCAAACGTATCCCAATGTTCTTCCGTTCGCATACTGACCAATGCCCTCTGCTGATGTACCGGCATAAATTGTCGGACAATAGCGGGTATCTGATCCATGCTGGTCAACTTGCCTTTGGGTTTGGTTTCAGGTTCGGGAACGGGTGCGGATAGGTTGGAGTTATCCCATCCTTGTAACCATGCCTCAAGATATGGTTTTACATCATTCGGATGTCTCCCTAATAGTTCGTCTAACGCTGGATCAAGTGCGGGTACTCTTTTTTTATCTGCAAGGAAGGCTAATTCGCCTAACTCTTTGGCAATATCAATATCAACAACAATTCCCATCGGATCAGCAGGCATTTCGGTATTGACCAGTTCGTTAATACTGACAGTTTCCTGTGGCGGAATAGCCATTTTGCTAGTAACTACCTCAATAATAGCACGTAGGGTATTTTCATTCCAGTTCACAACCTTGTAGATCATATATTCTTCGCCCGGTTGTGGATTCCTTAATTTAACTGGTTTCGTAATATCAAGGGATAATTGCGGTTTCAGGTCTGGATAATCGGCTAATACTTCAGGCGGAACAGGCTTTCCTTCGGAAATAGCTTGCTGAATTATACGATTATGTTCGTTGTCTGATTGCTCCCAAATTTCGTCAATAGATACGAAACTTACTTCATTTGATTGAATAGATTTTTGTACTTTTTTGGATAATTTATTCCATTTGCGATCCCTCCATTCTGCTTTAGTCATTTTCCACGGTTCTTTTTCAATCCCTTTCGCTTTCCGAAACTCACTCTCTTTTGCATCTGCTAGTTCATGGGCTTCGTCATAACTCATGCCCTCTTTCATCAATTCGATTTCATACAGCTCATGCAGGATGGTGCCTTCCATATCATTTGGCTTATCCTTTTGGTTCTCGTCTATCCAAACTTCATCTTTTGGTATCCAGTCATAAGCATACCCATTCCCACCTGCAACATACTTAATATGATCTATTCGCACCGATTCCCCATCAACAAGATAGATTTTCAGTCCGTTTTCTTCCCGGATCAGTTCTTTGGATGGTAAAGTTTCATATTTTGGTTCATGCGGTTGGCTTTCATCCGCAGCGTCCGGGTCTTTGCCTTCAGACAGCATTTCAGCGATCTGGTCTGCATCGGCTTTGTTGGCAAACCATTCACTATACGCTTCAGTAGCCGGATAATCGCCAAACTGTGATACTACTGACCAGCTTTCGACCTCACTACCGGGCACTTTATTTTTTTCAGCCCAGTATTTTGTGCCGTCAGACCCGATAAATACTTTTTCCGCCTCTTCTTCAATCAGGTCAATGTTTTCGGCATCGGTTTTCACGGGTTCGGGCTGTTTTGTATTTTTTTTGATCTGCTCATCCAAATACTCCATGATTTCCGTTTCTGTATCAAAATCCAAATTCAGTCCGACTGCGTTAGCCCCTAACGGTGTAATAAATTTAATATTTCCGCCAACGTGGTATTTTTTGTTAATCCAATCGTAATAAGCAACTATAAAACCATCGTCCAGTTTGTAATTATATTTCCCACTGGATTCATTGAATACCCAACCCGGTAACTGGCTTAATTTTTGGTTAAACGCATCCCGTATCAATTGGCTTGGATCGGTTTCGCTTTCTTTAAACTTCTGTAAAATATCGGATTCAATATTTTCAGGGTTTTCAATTGGTTCGGGTTGTTGAATAGGCTTTACTGGCTTTTCATACCCTCTCCCGATTTTCCAACCACCGTTCGGCTCAATACACATACATCTTCCGTAATCATCCGATACCAATAGAGTTACTTTTTTATCATCAACAGCCTTTAATGCGCTGATCATCAGTTGAACATCAAAAAAGTAACCTTCTTTATTGCTCGTTGGCATGATTAGGGCTATATTCTTTTTATTAGTGTAATCCGCAACGGGTTGAATATCGGCTTGAATGGTAGTTAACTCTTTTTCTTGTATATCTTCACCATTTTCCCGTTCCCTTTGTAATTCAATAATAGATAATTGTCCTTTCCCCGGTTTCAGCCCAATAGCGGCATATCCTTTTTTCTCTTTCGGTTTGATCCCGGCTGCCAATGCCATCAACTCAGACCGATTAACCGTAAATTGTCGGTTTTGTTTATCGGGAATAACCCTTTCGACTACCGGGAAATTTCCTTTAATTGCATAGATAGAAATTTCATATTCATTGTTTGTGAAAACATCGTGAATAAAGTGTGAATTAGGCTTGCTTTCACTTATGGCCAACATGGATACCGGACTAGTTGGTATCGAATTAAACCATTTCCCCAATAGTTCCCTTGACCCTAATATGGTATCGTGATTCGCATATACTTCACTAATATCTGTACCAATGGTTCGTATTAACAAGATAGATGCGTTGGTAGCTGACAGGGTTGAACTTTGTTCTAATGGATCAACCACTAAATGAATCCCATTCATTACGGGGCGTAATTCATCATCTGAAACAAACTGATTCATCTGACTGATCAGCTTCGCCATTTCTTCACTATTATACAAAGCTATTCCTTTTGTTTCCCAACCTTTTTGTTCAATAGGTGGTATCGGAAAATCCTGACCTGTCGGGTCTAAATCATTTAGGCTTTCATGGTACAATAATCCATATTTTTCTATCCGATAATATCCTTTTCCCAGTTTATCGCTAACTAAACAACGGGCAAATATTTCCAAATTTGTAACCTTCAGCCACGTGCCATCACAATAAGCAGAATTACATATAGGAATTGAATATTTTTGTTTGGTAATGCCATATAGGAAATTCAGCATTTCAGGTACAACCGGCAAGGTTGCCAAAGCTGCATCTTTAGCCAAACTAGTATTGATCTTATACTGTTTTTGACCATTCATCGTCAATACGGAATCCGTCTGAAAATCATACAGTAGATTGTATAAACGACTATAATCAATATCTCCTATTTTATAATCAGCCACACCCGAATCATTCAGCATCATCGGCATCAGAAGGCAAAAATCATGTAATAGTGGGTTAAAATCTTTTTTATAGGCTTCCGGCACGTCTTCAATGAATACCATTGCTTTCTCGGCTGTTTGTAACCGTATAATTGCGGTTGTGTGCCCCAGTTGCATCAAAAAAGTACAAACCTTAATCATGTAACTGGTTTTAAATCCGATTACAGATTGCTGATCATTATAGCAGCCCGCAATCATGTTACTGTGTTCATTCGGTATTTTTGCTCTTTCAATGGTTTCGCAATACGTTTTCAGACTTAATAAATTGATCTTGTAAATGAAATCGTAATCTTTTGGAATTACACCCTCAATTTTTGGATAGGTCTGATCTTTTACCAATCCTTTACCAAAAGCAGATTCCTTTTGGCAGGTTTTGGTTATGCAATAGATACCCGGCTTGCCTTTTGAATCGTCATGCACATAGGCTAATATATGAGCATTTGAAGCTACCGCACCTTCTGTATCAAATTTAACAGCCATCAAAATCGGGCGCAAAGTATCGACATCTTCTACTATCGGATCAAACAGTTTTCCGATATTTGGATCATCCGGTTTCAGGTCGAATTTCATTTCTTTCACCGGAACGGCAAATTTGAAACTTTCGGGTATTCTTGCCCAGTCGTCTTGAGCCGGTTGGTTTTTGCGTTCTTCTTCTTTAGCTTCTCTTTGTTGCTCAATCCGAGTTTTATATTGGGTTACGTCAACGGGTTCAGATTCAGTTTCGGGTTCGGTTTTTACTTCTGGTTCTGGACTAGAAATATCTTCTGCTTTCGTTAAATCAGTATCCGTTAGTTGCTTTTCCAATTCTTTGATTTCCTGCTTGATCTGGTTTTGCTTACTGATTATATCCTGATAAGGCTTACGCATCTGATCAATCTCGTCTTTCATGCGGGTATATTCTTCTCCACTGAAAGCTGCCGCATTATCATTGAGCGCAGAAATTTTAGCATAATAACTATCATTCATCCATTTAGCCTCTTTGATTTCTTTGTCAGACTTCAGTTGCCTTTTGAGTTCGGTTATTTGTTTTTCGATTGCTTCCTTATCCATTATCGTAGATTTTTCTGTTTCAATTATTGGTGGGTTTAATTCCAGGTGTTCTGCATCCTGTATTTCCGTAACCGTTTCAACTGGATTAATAATATCATCAACTATATAAAACCGTCCGGCCTGATCTTTTAATACATTACGGGGATGAAGGTCTGAAATAATATGTTCTCCGTTGGAATAGCTAGCTTCACCGATCTTAGAAAATCCAATTGAAGACATAAATATTTCTATTTCCTTCGGGGTTGCTGGTTCGCTGTCGTCAATCAATGGCTGACTAAAAACAACCTCAACAAACGGAGGACGGCTCGATTCATCATTCTTAATTCCCGTGAAGCCAATTAGTTCATAGGCTGTATCCGGGAAATATTCATTGTGTGCCCTGATTTGCTTGAACAAGTTGGAAATACTACCTGTATTTATCAGGTTATTGCTTTTATAAACAATCCCCGATTCGGCATTTACGGCATTTGTGCTTTCATGTCCAGTTGAAAATGGATCACCTAATGAATAAATATTTTCAATCCATAATCCGTTCTCTAACGCATATTCTAACGCAATCCTGCTCTCTCCATCTCTCTGGCTAACTGTTCCCGCCTTCTCTGCCTTTGTAAGACCGTTTTCAAGTCGGCTGGCGATTTCTGCCATTCTTTGATCTGACCGATCTTTTCCAGCGTTATCTTCTTGTGGTATTCGTTCTGAAATTTCATCGCTATCCGTTTTTATAAAGTTACTGTTTTTTTCTTCTTGTGGTTTCTCAATTGCCTTCATTTCTTCCAGACTGGACTTCTCCATGATTTCCAGCTTCCGGTAGTAGTCCTTGTCCTCTGATAAATGACCCTTTGCGATCTGTTTAGCCACGTCTGGGTTATCTGTATGTTCCATTTCGACTTTGATACCCGCCTCTAATTGTTCAGGGTCAAAGTCACTATCCGGTAGCAATCCTTCCGGTTTAGCCTCCGGGATCACTTCGGGCTTTTCTTTTTCCTTCTTATAGCGGATATAGTAATCGGTGAAATTGATATAATAACCCAATAGGTCGTCATAGTACATAGAGGCTGAATAAACCCAGTGGCTTTGTCCTTTAGCACGGGTTAATTCATCGACTAAATATTTATTGGTTTCAGCCGGACTAAAATCTTTATTGGTTACGTTGTAATAATCGTAACTATCGGTCATGCCGTCAAATTTGCGATGAACAGCATACTCCATTTTACCCGCCTCGATTTCCTTAATGATAATGTCTTTTCGGGGTTTCTTTTTTGTTTCATACAGCTTTTTGAAATCCAGCTTTCGATACGTTAAAGGATCGGCTTGTTTGATAGATTCCGGTAGTTTACCTCCTACCATTTCTTGTACCCAATCCAAATCCGATGGATCATAGTTGAAAACAAATCCGCTTACAAACCGTGAATAGTAACCGTGTGCCTTGATGATCTTTTCTTTTATCCTTTCAAAATCGGTTTTTTTTAGTTTTTCGGTAGGCGTTAAAATCCATATAGTCTTTCCTGATTTATCGTGGATTTTGCTGAAGATTTCAAATGAATCAGCCATGATTTT
>Ga0172379_10006484_pt1 | contig 15640 bp, 14 predicted proteins | sample GrowelOW334metaG_FD_119756 | JGI IMG/M metagenome (GOLD analysis project Ga0172379, IMG submission 119756) | Groundwater microbial communities from an aquifer near a municipal landfill in Southern Ontario, Canada - Groundwater well OW334 metaG | ecosystem: Environmental > Aquatic > Deep... | reverse complement strand
GACCTGTCACTATTCTTCTTCTTTCTCATGATAGTTATAAGAATGGTAATGAAGTGTCATGATAGCTAATCACCTGTCACTATTCTTCTTCTTTCTCATGATAGTTATAAGAATGGTAATGAAGTGTCATGATAGCTAATCACCTGTCACTATTCTTCTTCTTTCTCATGACAGTTATGAGAATGGTAATGAAGTGTCATGCGATCTGTTTACAAGTAGTAATCACCACCTCCAAATTGACTTAACAGACCACATCCCCTTTAATGACCAATCCTCTAATATGTCGCAACACGAACTCGGTCAATACTTCACCACCAACTCCTCTCTTCAAGAGAAACTAGTCTCATTCATCCACACCAATCCATCTCTAATCCTTGAACCCTCAATCGGACAAGGAGACTTAGTTGTAGCAGTACACAAGGCTTATCCAGACATACTCTTTGACATGTACGAAATCGATGACACCATCCCTTTACTCCCAGGCATCGATCAAGCAGACGTATACTTCGATGACTTTATGGCCTCACAGATCTCAAAGACCTATCAATGTATCATCGGCAATCCACCCTATGTTAAACTAAAAGGAAGTAATCTCTACATCGACTTTACGGAGAAGTGTTTCACCTTACTGGCACAAGGCGGTGAGTTGATATTCATTGTGCCATCTGACTTCATGAAAAAGACTAGCTCCTGTAAGCTCCTCAATCGTATGATGACGGAGGGAACCTTCACCCACATCTACCACCCTAATAACGAGAAATTGTTTGAGGGTGCGTCGATTGACGTTATCGTGTATCGATACTGTAAAGATAGGCTCTTACCAAAGAAGACCTTATACAACGATAAGCTCCTCTATATCACGAACTCCGGTGGATTAATTACCTTCAGTGAAGAGGATGTATCCGAGACATCCTCATTGCTTAGCACCCATTTCGATATTTACGTCGGGATGGTCAGCGGGAAAGAGGGTGTCTTCAAACACCCTGAGATAGGTAATATTGAGGTGTTGAACGGTAAAGATCAGGTTGATAAGTATATCATGATCGATACGTTCCCTTCAGGAAATCATGCTATTGATGGGTGGCTGATGACTCACAAACCAGAACTACTCTCTCGTGCGATCCGTAGGTTTAATGAGGCTAATTGGTTTGAGTGGGGAGCACCTCGGAACAAAGACAAAGTTAAGGCTTCTTACGGTCGGGACTGTATTTACATTAAGACATTGACTCGACAGACTGAAGTTGCTTTCATAGGAAAGGTGATGAATGTCGGAGGTGGGTTGTTGATTCTGATACCTCGAAAGGAGTGTGATTTGGGTAGAGTTGTAGAATACTTGAACTCGGAAGGGTTTAAAGCTAACTTTCTGTTCGCAGGAAGGTTTAAGATTGGGCATCGACAGCTTGCTAACTCGATGGTGCCTAATGAGATGCTGATGATGATATAACAACTCATTTGCGAGTTGTTATGATGGAGGAGACGGGGGTGATTAGAGGTGTTAGCTATCATGACACTTCATTCTCATAACTGTCATGAGAAAGAAGAGATGTGATGACAGGAGATTACTCGTTCTGACACGTCATTACCATTCTCATAACTGTCATGAGAAAGAAGAAGCATGGTGACAGGTGATTAGCTATCATGACACTTCATTACCTGTTTCATAACTGTCATGAGAATAAAGAAGAGTGATGATAGGTGATTACTCGTTCTGACACTTCATTACCATTCTCATAACTGTCATGAGAATAAAGAAGAGTGGTGACAGGTGATTAGCTATCATGACACTTCATTACCTGTTTCATAATTGTCATGAGCTAATCGTCTATCATGATACTTCATTACCATTCTCATAACTGTCATGAGAATAGTGAAACAAGTAAGAAGAGTGGTGATACTCGTTCTAATACTTCATTATCTGGAACGCTCTCATACTAACCCCTTCAACTTGCTACTCAACCCAAAAACTCACATCTTTATCACCTTACACACCTTACAACTCTAGGGTCTCATCCCTAACCACATCACATTTTATGACCCTTTTTCACATGAGAAATACCCTTCTACTCTACTCATGTCACACAAAGAACCAAACACCACCTCCCATCCTTATCATTCCAACTCTCTCACCTCTCACCCCCGCACTCTATTTAAGGTAAAAACATCGACCATACCGAATGGATGAAGTTCATTAAGCATAGTTTAACTCTCTTGGTACCTGAGAGTTATCTCCTCTTTATCCATCCGCTGACTGGATAAAGCCTTCCTCTTAGAAGAGTAAGAATAGAAGTCTATTCTTACTCATGACACACAGCTGTCAGCTTTGTGTATGGCTTGCTGAAAGATGAAGAAGTGAGTTTAACTGTAAGACCAACTTTAACTACTACCTCTTACCGAAGAAGGAATGTACTAGAAGTACTCTAGTTATTACTACTCTACAAGAAGAATCGGAAGTGGCCTTGAGACAGCGGTATTCCTACCTGTTTACAAGTAATCACTCTATTTCACTTATCGCATCTCTAATAGCTAAAGATGAGAATACGAGCGTTACCATATCATCTACTCTCGTTCGGTCGAATATTGAAAAACTACTTGTACTAGTACTCATCTCATAATGAGTACTCCTCGCTATACTTATACGACTGTGAATGGAGTGCGATTCTTGACTCGTGAAGGGTGGTATTTGAACGGCCGACATCATCGCATAGATGGACCGGCTTATCGACAGTGGGAGGTGGTTGACGGGCGGACAGTTTTAACTCGTGAAGCGTGGTACTTGAATGGTCAACGTCATCGCATAGATGGACATGCTTTGAGAGAGTGGCAGGTAGTTGACGGGCAGGCAGTCTTGATTCTTGAAGTGTGGCATTTGAATGATAAACGTCATCGCATAGATGAACCAGCTTATCGAGAGTGGGATGCGAATGGCGGACGGGCAGTCTTGACTTGTGAAGGATGGTATTTGAACGGTCAAGATCATCGCACAGATGGTCCTACCATGCGAGAGTGGGATTCGAATGATGGGCAGACAGTCTTGACTCTTGAAGAGTGGTGTTTGAATGGTAAACGTCATCGCATAGATGGTCCGGCTTATCGAGAGTGGGATGCGAATGATGGGTATGCAGTCTTGATTCGTGAAGTTTGGTGTGTGAATGGTCAAGATCATCGCACAGATGGACCGGATTGGCGAGAGTGGGAGGTGGTTGATGGACGGGTAGTCCTGACTTATGAAGTGTGGCATTTGAATGATCGACCTCATCGGATAGATGGACCGGCTTGGAGAGAGTGGGAGGTGGTTGATGGACATGCAGTTCTGACTTATGAAGAGTGGTATCTTAAAGGTGTCAAAATCCATCCCCGCATCCTCCGCCAGCCAGTCAGAGCCATTGAACGTTGGTGGCTGTTCCAACAAGCACGACGACAGCATGCCATCGAAGAGTCTCTATGGGAGAGCGGTATGACCGTCTTTCCTGGTTTTATGGGTCTCTTGAAAGAGTACTAACTTACACTACAGTTGTAGTGTATATAACTCTTGACTAGTGAAAGGTTAAAGTCGGAGTAGAGGTGAGAAGACTTGGCGTCCGGAAGTCTTAGCTTACGAAGAATGGGTTTTCTATGATGCTAGAATCCGCTACCAGTCTATTAAGATGATATTGAAAAAGTACATGTACTAGTACTCATTACAAAATGAGTACTCCTCATTATACGACGGTGGATTGGGTGGTCAAGACTCCAACTCGTGAAGACTGGCTTTTGAATGGTCAATATCATCGCCCGGATGGACAGGCTTCTCGATCGTGGAGTGTGATTGACGGACGGACGGTCTTGACTCGTGAAGCATGGTATTTGAATGGTCTCCGTCATCGCATAGATGGACCAGCTTTTCGAGCGTGGCAGGTGGTTGACGGACGGGCAGTCTTGACTGCTGAAGAGTGGTATTTGAACGGTCTACTTCATCGCATAGATGGACCGGCTCAGCGAGAGTGGCAGGTGGTTGACGGACAGGCAGTCTTGACTACTGAAGAGTGGCATTTGAATGGTCAACTTCATCACACAGATGGACCGGCTTATCGACGGTGGCAGGTGGTTGACGGGGATGTATTCTTGACTTGGGAAGAGTGGTATTTGAATGGTCTACTTCATCGCATAGATGGACCGGCACAGAGATGGTGGAGGGTGGTTGACGGACATGAGAAAGCAGTCTTGACTCGTGAAGGGTGGTATTTGAATGATCAACCTCATCGCACAGATGGACCGGCTTGGCAAGTGTGGAAGGTGGTTGACGGGGAGGTATTCTTGATTGGGGAAGTGTGGTATTTGAATGGTCAAGAATATCGCATAGATGGATCCGCTCGGAGATGGTGGGAGGTGGTTGAGGGAAAAATAGTCTTGACTAAAGACGAACGGTACCTTAAATGCGTCAAAATCGCTCCAATCGCACCCTCCAACCAACCAGTCCCATTGAATGGCAGTCCTCAACGCACTTATACTATTGTGAATGGGAAAGAAGTCTTGACTCGTGAAATGTGGTATTTGAACGGTCAATATCATCGCACAGATGGACCTGCTTGGCGAGCGTGGTCGGTGGTTGGTAAGAAGGCTATCTTGACACTTGAATCGTGGGATTTAAATGGTAAACGTCATCGCATAGATGGACCGGCTTGGCGAGTGTGGGAGGTGGTTGATGGGAAGGCGGTCTTGACTTTTGAAAAGTGGTATTTGAATGGTCAAGAACTTCGTGAAGCGTGGTGGTTGAACGGTCAACGTCATCGCATAGATGGACCGGCTTATCGAGAGTGGCAGGTTGTTGATGGAAAGTCGGTCTTGACTCGTGAAGACTGGTATTTGAATGGGCAACTTTATCACACTGATGGACCGGCACAGCTAGTGTGGAAGGTGGTTGACGGGAGGACAGTCTTGACTCGTGAAGGCTGGCTTTTGAATGGTCAATATCATCGCACGGATGGACCAGCTTGGCAAGCGTGGGCAGTGGTTGATGGGAAGCCAGTCTTGACTCACAAGGTGTGGTGGTTGAATGGTCAATATCATCGCATAGATGAACCCGCCCGAAGATGGTGGGAGGTGGTTGACGGGGTGAGAATCTTGACTCGTGAAGAGTGGTATTTGAACGGTCAACTTCATCGCACTGATGAACCCGCTTGTCGAGTGTGGGATGTGATTGATGGGAAGGCAGTCTTGACTCGTGAAGAGTGGCATTTGAACGGTCAACGTCGTCTCGTAGATGGTCAGGCTTTACGAAAGTGGGATGGCGATGAAGTCTTAACTCAAGAATATCATTTGAACGGTCAACTTCATCGCATAGATGGACCAGCTTGGCAACGGTGGCAAGTGATTGACGAGCGTTTAGTCTTAACTCAAGAAGAATGGTATGTGAATGGCCAACTTCATCGCACAGATGGACCGGCTTGGCAACGGTGGCAAGTGATTGACGGGCAGGTAGTATTGACTGATGAAGAGTTGTATTTGAATGGTCAACTTCATCACTCAGATGGACCGGCTTGGAGACAGTGGAGACGAGTAGTTGACGGGTAGGCAGTCTTGACTCAAGAAGAATGGTATTTGAATGGTCAACTTCATCACGCAGATGGACCGGCTCAGCTAGTGTGGCAGGTGATTGACCGTCAGGTGGTCTTGTCTAGTGAAGGGTGGTATTTGAACGGTCAACCTCATCGCACCGATGGCCCGGCTTTACAGGACTGGGAGATGGTTGAGGATCAGGTAGTCTTGACTGATGTAGTGTGGTATTCTCAAATACAGTAAGTCATTGAATCATCACTCATGCCAAGAGAGACAACCGCCGTCCCAAGGTCTTGTTTATCCACCATTAACCTAATACACTACAATAGTAGTGTATCACCTTCTGTGTTTGTTTCTCTCTACTTCTGTCTCTGAAACCAGCAAAACAACTCACCCAACCCCTGCCCCACCCTCCCATCCTCCATCAACCGATCAAGCTCCGGGTTATAACCCACTTCTCCGCTCTTATCAACTTCACTCATAATCTCTTGTGGGAACTGCTTCATCTTGGCACTTTCCTTCATCTTCATCTCTGACACAAGAGGCTTACTACGGTTCAGTGTCTTAACTATAACGTTGCGTGAAACTTCAGATGACATCGTTGCTTGAGACTTCAAGTATTTGTTCTGTCTCTTTTTCAAATCCTTAAGGATCTCACTCTTAAAGTCGCTATTGAAACTTTTTCGAGTCCTAGAGATTACCCTTATCTTTCATCATGAACGACCTCCATTCCTTCATTCCCGAGACAACGCCTCATGTCACTCGTGCTGACAGTGGGAATGAACACGGAGCCGTCATCAACAAAGAAGGGAAGCTCTACACCTTTGGATATGGATCTATGGGGCAATTGGGACTTGATGCTCCCGACCTTCTCGATGAGGGTGGTATGATGATGATAACTCCCCCAACTCACGTACCATTACCAAGCCCCGCCAAGTCCGTCTCATGCGGAGACTACCATACCCTTGTTCTCACTGAGATGGGAGAACTCTACGCCTTTGGTTGCGGTGGAAATGGCGAGCTGGGAACTGGTAAGGACGAGAACGAGGCACTGCCTGTCTTGGTGAACCTACCATTGCCAGTGACAATGGTGGCATGTGGCAGTCAGCATACCGTGGCTATCCTTGAGAATGGAGAGGTCTACAGCTGGGGAAGATGTGCCAGTGGCCAGTTGGGAAACGGTAAGCTTGGCAACCAGCTAACTCCAGGTTTGGTACAGCTACCCAGACCAGCTGTCCAAGTGGCTTGCGGTGGTAAAACCACCGCCATCATCACTGACGACGGGTCTCTGTACATGTGCGGTCAAAACTACAGAGGACAACTGGGTACCGGTGATACCGTTGACAGACTTTCACCGATCAGAGTGGACACTCCTTACTCTGTGGTATCTGTTGCTACCGATGGCGATTATACTATGGCTGTTACAAAGAGTGGATCATTGTATGAGATCGGTCCGGCGAGATATCCCGACCACCAAGTCAATCTACTTGAAGGTGTCGAGACAATCACCCGAGTGGCTCGTGGTGATTATCGTACCATGGTCTTGACCTCAGACCTAAGCCTCTATGGATATGGCGAGAATGAATCCGGTCAACTCGGAACCGGTGACCGAGACGAGAGGGATGTCATGACCAAGATTGCTATCCCCGAGCCATTTCAGGACATTATCTGCGGTCTGTCTCAAAGCTTTGGTATCGGAGTGAGCGGGGACATTTATGTCTGGGGTGCGAATGGGGATGGGCAGTTGGGGTTGCCAGCGGGTGACGATGAGGAAGAAGGTGGTAATGAATTAGTCCTGACTCCGACCTTACTCGTGTTGTAGATGAGAGGGTGGTCTCATCTTCTTTCTATCATAACTTAGGTTATGATTAAAACTCCTCGCATCTACCTTAGAGTCACTATTGAAACTTTTTTCGAGTTCTCACAGTCTCTCCTACGCTCACCTCCGTAGCCACCGCCATCGCCATCATAATGAACGACCTCCATTCCTTCATCGCCAACACAACACATCATTCCACCCGTGCCTGTAGTGGCTACGAACATGGTGCCGTCATTGACAAACAGGGCAGACTCTTCACCTTTGGAATGGCTGAATCAGGGCAGTTGGGACTGGGTTACAGGTTGCTTCTTGGTGAGGGCGGAGCACCGATCGCTACTCCCCCAACCCACGTGGAATTGCCAGAACCTGTAAAGTCTGTCTCAAGTGGTGATTACCATACCGTCGTTGTCACTGAGACGGGTAAGCTCTACGCTTTTGGTTCGTGTGGAAATGGAAAGCTAGGCATTGGCTTGGATTCGGACTCCTACGAGCTACGTCCTGTCTTGGTGGATCTACCACTACCTGTGTCAATGGCGGCCTGTGGCGATCAGCATACAGTGGCTATCCTTGAGAACGGAGAGGTCTACAGCTGGGGGAAAGGTACCACTGGTCAGTTGGGGAATGGTAAGCTTGGTAATCGGCTATCTCCAGGTCTGGTAAGCCTACCCAGACCAGCCATCCAAGTGGCGTGTAGTGGTAACACTACCGCCATCGTCACCGACGATGGGTCGCTGTACGGGTGCGGTGCTAACAACTGGGGACAGCTGGGTACCGGTGATAACGTTGAGAGACGTTCACCGACCAAAGTGAACATTCCAGATCGAGTGGTATGGGTGGCCATTGGTGGATCTAGTACCACCATTATCACATCGAGTGGATTGTTGTATAGGGTCGGAATATCTTCATACTTAGACTCCCAAATCGAGATACCAGAAGGTGCGGGAGCGATCATCCAAGTGACGGGTGGATCTGGTGGGTCTCTGTTTTTGTCCGCAGACCTAAGCGTCTATGTATGCGGTGGAAACAGAGGCGGTCAACTCGGAACCGGAGACAGAGATCGGAGAGATACACTGACGAAGATTGCCATGCCCGAACCTATCCAAGACATCATCTGTAATATGTACCAGAGCTTCGGGGTTGGTGTGAGTGGGGAAGTGTATGTTTGGGGTGACAATGAAGCGGGACAGTTGGGGTTGACTGAGATTGAGGATGAAACAGTCTGTGTTCCGACCTTACTCGTGTTGTAGATGAGAGGGAATGGTCTCTTCTTTCTATCATAACTTAGGTTATGATTAATTATCTTGACTCGACTTTTTGAAGACCTTAAATCTCTTCCTTTCATCTTATCAATCATGAACGACCTCCGCTCTTTCCTTCAACCCTCTCACGCCCTCCGAGTCTCAGCTGGCCACTCTCACACAATCATCGTCAAGCAATCAGGTGAGCTCTATCAATGTGACTTCATTTATCACCCAAGCACTGCTCCACTACCACAAGCTCAGGGACAATTTCTTCAGTATGAAATACCATCGGCTATAGTCTCCATTAGCAGTGGTAGTTTATGTACTGCTTGTATTACAGTAGACGGGCAAGTATACACCTGGGGTACTGGAGATTATGGAAGGCTTGGATCCGGACATGAAGGCGATCAGATCACTCCAGGCCTCGTCCTCCTACCAGAGCCGATAGTACACATCGCTTGTGGTGGCTATCACATGATAGCGATTAGCTCCTCGGGTAAGCTCTATTCTTGGGGTGCCAACGATGAGGGACAAATTAGAGATGACAAGCTAAGCTATTATACCAGTCCTATCCATATTCTCCCTGAGGTCGTGGTAGTAGATGCCTGGTGCGGTGTTGATAATACTGCTATCTTAACAGTAGAAGGAGATCTATTGGTTCTGGGTCAGAAGAGTGCGTTTAAGGTCGACTCATCTATTGGGAGAATAGCTTCTATGTCCTATAGTGAAGACTCTCTGGCTGTAATCACTAAAGAAGGAGCTCTTTATATGACAGGTTGTAATGAGACTGGTAAGTTGGGAACTGGCGACACCCAAGACAGTCTCGGCCTTACCTTGATTAAGACCGTCACACCAGTGACATCTGTCATGTGCCAGACTTACACTACATGGATTAAAGGGGTGAATGGGAAATGCTACTATAGTGGTTGGTTTGGGTTAGTGGAAAGAGGTGATATACGACGAGATACCTTCACCGAAGTCCCATACGATAACTCTGTAGCTGAGATAGCGTCTCTGACATCTGGAGAATATCATACTCTGATATCTACTAAAGATGGAAAACTCTATGGTATTGGATCTAACGCATACGGGCAACTGGGATCGTTGCCGGTATCGGTCGCAAGCTTTACGGAGATTGAGGTACCCTAATAACTTAACTTGAGAGTTAAGTTAGTGAAAAATCTGAGTACTAAACATCTCCTCTGAAAACTGAGCAACTACTCTCTCGAAATGGCTTTCCCTTTCCCGTTTCCTGTCCTTCCTCCTCACCTTGACCATCATGTCGGTCGCCCCAAGAAGTCCTCAGACTTTGATACCACCATCATGAACCGCTACGCCCTCACTGCCGACAGTCCCCAAGTCGCACAGCCTCCACTGATCAAGATTCCACTCAAAGCACATCAACTTGCTGTTATCTATCGTGCCAGGCAGTTCGAACAGGGAGTTGTTGAGCTAGAGGATGGCAGACTTGACAGTAAGATCGCTGTGATGTCTGATAAAACAGGTGGAGGTAAGTCGCATGAGCTCCTAGGCCTCATAGCACACCATCCCCACCTCGTGCCCAGAGCCAGAATCACCGTCGCCAGTGCCAGCTCCTATTTCAACATTCTTCGCACCGTCGACCCAGTCAGACAGAACAAACCCCACACCTCAGCCAACCTTCTCATCTGTCCTCAGGCCTTGACGAGTCAGTGGCTGGAATACCTGAAACAAACCACTCTGACCTACCTCATCATTGACAAACCGGCTCAACTGGCTGACCTACCTCACTTTGACAACTTCCACGTCATCTTACTCTCGTCTCATGTCTGTAAGCCGTTTGCCAAGGCTATTCCGGGGAATCTGGTCTGGTCTCGGGTCATCTTTGATGAGGCTGATTCTATCAACATCCCTGCTTGTCCGGAGTTCAACGCATGTTTCTGGTGGTTTATGACCGCAACTCCAGGAATGCTGATGGTCAAGGTCAATAACAACGGGTTCATCCGCAACGTCTTTATGAACGCTTCTCTATCCATCACCAACTGCTTCCTAAAGTCCAACGATGTATTCGTCCAACAGTCCTTTCAGCTACCTGAGCCCATCATCACCATCCTGAGATGTAAGGCTCCAGGCTTTATCAGGATGCTGAATGGCCTGGTGAATCCAGAGGTTCAACAGGCGTTGGCTGCCGGAGACGTGGGAGCTGCCGTCCGAGGCTTGGGCGTAGATGTCATTGACTCTAACGAGCACATCGTGAGCCTCTTCACCCGAGCTTTGAACGATCAGATCAAAGAAGCCAAGGCTGAAGTGGTGTATGGAGAGCAGGGTCGCTACAACTCGGCAGTATACAAGGCGAAGATGTTGGAAGAGCTGAATGCGGGAGTGAAGGCGTTGGAACAGAAGCTGGTCTTGTTACAAGAGAGACTGAACGGACAGTTGGAGGATAAGGAACCGTGCTACATCTGCTTTGAGGAGCCAGTGGCACCCACTTATGCTAAGTGTTGTAAGAAGGCGACCTGCTTTGAGTGTATCACGACCTATTTGCTCTCGAAGGGAGGAAAGTGTAAGTGTCCCCACTGTCGAAGTGAGATGACTAAGGCCGATCTGGTGACGATACAGAAGCCTGTAGAAAGTGTTGGAGTGGGAATGGGAGTGAGTGCTAGCTCAAGCAGTAGCTCCAATGCCAAACCCGTAGAACTCCTCACCAAGCTTCAGACCCTTGAGAAGTGGCTGAAGACTACCATCCGGCTCGACTCACGTATCCTCTTCTTCTCTGAGTATGATGGTAGCTTTCCGGAAGTGATTGAGCTACTTCGTAAGTTGGGTATTAGCTATGGGGTGTTGGGAGGTGGTCGTAGTAGCGTTATTCAACAGGAGATTGCGTCGTTCAAGAGGGGAGATATCCAGGTGTTGCTAACTAATAGCTTTGAACACGGGGCAGGTCACAATTTTGAGAGTGCGAGCGACGTGGTCATATACCACAAGATGGGTAAGAGTCGAGAAGCCCAAGGGATAGGTCGATCACAAAGACCCGGTCGTAATGGAGTCTTGAAGGTGACCAAGCTGTACTACGAGGAGGAGTAAAGATGACTTTTCTTAGAAAGGTGTGAAACTAAGAGGCTATTGGTAGTAGATTAAGTAATTCTTCAGTGTTCACTGAAGAATTAGTAGATAGATAAAGGACTGTACCACTTGGTATAGTCTTCACGGTCATAGAACATGTAAATTACAAAGGTCTGACCTCCAACGGGAAGTGGTGTGATATGCCAATGTTTCACTACCTGTACTAATGCTTCGAGACGCTTTGTAATCATCCATGGCTCTCCAGTCGACGTTTTATACCGATCAGGGTTAAACCGAATAAACAAAGTAGGTTTACCTAGTGATTTGGTAATTTCAAGCATGCGGGTAATTTCATCAGACTCGAATCGACACTTATGCTGATCTTCATCCGTCTCAGTAATTAACCCTTGTACTGCTTGGTGGAGAAAATCCGGCCTGAAAGGACAAGACTTACTGTCTAGCATGCGATCGTAGATGTATGCGATCCCAGCCGTGTCAAAAGCCTCCTTAGTCTCTCGCTGTCGGGCTAGGAACCTAGGTCGAAAATGGATAGGATCGCAGTAACAACAATAACCATCGCTATTTAACAGGTTAGGGAGGGTACACTCACCACAGTTGCGGTAGACGAGATCCATATCGTTGGGAAGTTTATGAGCTTCACAGTGACGAGGGTAATTCAAGCCGTAGGTGGCCGGATTGTCACAATCATCGAACAAACAGAAGGAAAGAGGATAGCTTATATCACCACATTGTCTATGTATAGAGCAACGCATCGGTGTGTCACCTGGGTTGCCACACCAAGCCCGGGTTCCGCAATTAGGGGAAATACACATCTTATGTGTAACATCGACCATTCCTTCTAACTTATGCGAAGCACATCGGTCACGTGATTTTCCGACGTAACCGAACGAAGGTTGTATACGACAACCCTCATGAAGGCACTGTTTACGTCCAAGGGCGACCATCTCCGAGGATTTATGGGATGAGCAGTGAGTAGAACCCCCTCCTGCTTCCCCGAACGTTGGAATAAGTTGACAACCCGGATGTAGGCAACGAGGCCGACTTCTGCCATTTACCATACTCTCCTTCTTATGGAGGTTACAGTAAAGCCGATGTTTACCTTCGTAATTGTAAGATGGGAAGATATTACATCCGGGCTCAGCACAGCGAATGCTGATAACGTCAGTCATTCCAACTCTTTTATGTAGAGAACAGTAAACTGGCTTACCTCCCTCTGAGGCATATCGGGCTATGGTTTGGCAATCACCTTCAATACAATGAGTACTGCGAAGATTTACCATACCCTCTTTTCGATGAGTATTACAATGGGTACGTCGGGTTTCACCATCAACTCCATAAGAGGGATATTTATCACATGAAGGTTCAAGGCATTTTACGTGTACCGAATCTACCATGTCCTTTTTCTTGTGGGTAGAGCAGTATTCAGGTTTAGAGCCGACATATCCATAACACGAAACGGTTACACACTTTGGCTCTCGGCATAAGGACTTACCCTTAAGCTCCGGATGAGCTTGGATACATTTCCCACAACTAAACTGTCGTCGTTTATGTTCGCACCCGATCGTTTCACCGTTCCACCATATTACATTGTCTCCTCGCATGTAATAGGTATCTTTTACTCTAAGCTTCTTCTCTGGTATTGGTTCAATATGAAGAGGAATACCGTCCTCGTCGCATAAGAGAGGTTCGCCGACAACTGGATCATTGGATGTACTACTGATCGTATTGACGATGCCACTACTACTTGACGATCCACCATTAAGCATCTCCAAAAGCACAGCCTTCGTCTTTCCACTATATCCCTTAAGCTTACGTTCCTTACACAATAACACTAGTTGAGGGCAAGTGAGAGTATTGAGAGACATTCTTAACAAGCGAAAAGAGATACGATAGTATAAAATCAAATCTCTTCTTCTCGTAGCTGACAATCACCTACTTCATATACCCTTTACAAAAAGCTCTACATCCATCACCGCACTCTCTCCGCTTACAAATAACTACCATTATAACTCAATCTACTCCTATCAACAATTAACTCACTCTCATCGACTTCACTCTCATCGACTTCACTCTCATCGACTTCACTTTCATCGACTTCACTCTCATCGACTTCACTCTCATCGACTTCACTCTCATCGACTTCACTCTCATCGACTTCACTCTCATCGACTTCACTCTCATCGACGTAACATGTCAAGTACAGATTATAACTATGACTCAGCAAATAACTCTTAATAACAGACCGGATCACCCAAAGCCCTGAAACTAACCAAGCTCTACTCCTCTTCATAGTAAATCACAGCTTCACCCATTACTACTTCTCATCCGAGAAGTAATCATCACACCAACCCCAACTGTAGCTTCACCGCCGGCACCCACTCCCTCGCCACCAAATAACAGTCATTGTGTCCTCCCCGATAATACAGCAACACCCCATTCCCAGCCACCGCCACTTTACTAGCATGGTTTAAGGGAATGATCTCATCATCCAAGGCTCCCACCACAATTACCTTACATTGACTTCTCGTCTTCACAACATCCTGTAAGTACTGGACGCAGTTATACCTATCCTTCAACAACAAAGCACCCACCACCGGCAACAAGTGATGAGCCATCGCCGTCATCGTCGTATAAGGCGTAATAAGAATCAAACCTCTCAGTAGAGGCAATTGACATGTAGCCACCAGCTCACAAGCCACTCCAGTCCCCAGACTTTCACCTACTACATACAATGGGATCGTTAAGTCCAATGAACCCACCGCTGTGATAGCCTGTTTCATAATGTCTTTCTTGTTAGGTGCCAAGTGAGACAAAGAGCCAAATCCCACATACTCGTGATAGTAGTAAGCACCATCACCGAAGACCCCCGTAATTGACAGTCGATTCTTAGCATTTCCAGCATTACCGTGAAAGACAAGGAAATGTCTTTGAGGCGGACTAGACCCTACCAGCCTCTTCCATCCATACTCCCAATTCCCTGCCTCACTCGGTTCTGGATAGTATAGGAGTCGTTTCTCAAGTCTTGAGAACATTTGGTACTCTCTACATGAGAGATTGAAAATCATTCTGAGATAAATACATACGGGTCAGAATAATGCTTTCGGTTTCATCTGACTATCACAATATCTACGTCCACCGTGAAGGTAAAATCCATTCCTCTGACGTGGGGATACCGGTGTTAGGCCACGTCCCTTTTGCCATTAAGAAGTTTGAGAAGTTAGAAGGGAAGTATTACTTTCTCGACTTAGAGTCAAGGGTGTGGTGTAATTCTGTAGTAGTGGGAGTGGGTGTCAGAGACTTCAATGAGAGGTTCATATTGTACTTAGATGGGAGGGCAGTCCGTCGTCTAAAAAACAGTGTGGTGGATATTGACATACCTGTTGCTAAGTTAATACACGATCTACTCCTTGATGTAGAAGGTAATCTCTATGACTCAGAGGGACAGCATCTCCTGAGTCATGTGATTGAAGCTCATACCGACGGTAACGAGATCATTGCGGTTAAACGTGATGGAACAGTCGAGTATGTGGGAGACTACACTGACAACGAGTTGGGATTAGAGACTATTCTAAGAGCCGGAGGAGTGAAGAAGGCGGTGGTCAGTGATGGGACGGTGTTGTTGCTGTCTCATCAAGGTCAGTTGATTGGAAGCGGTGCTAATCGTCATTATGAGTGTGGAATTGATATGGGAGTGGTGGTAGATTGGATCCAGTACTTAGACTTCCCTTATCAAGTGGTGGACTTTGACTTTCGGTGGGGAGTGGGGTGGGCGTTGTTGAATAATGGAGAGGTGTGGGTGTGGGGGCAGAATCGAGAGGAGGAGTTGAAGTTTCTACAGTGGGAGAAGGAGGAGTTTGTGTCGGTGAGGAAGTTGGTGGTGTAGGTGAGAGATTTCATTTCGAATGAGATGAATGAGGAGGCAGTTGGAGGTGAGGTGAGGTGAGGTGAGGTGAGGTGAGGTGAGGTGAGGTGAGGTGAGGTG
>Ga0172379_10006483_pt1 | contig 15641 bp, 19 predicted proteins | sample GrowelOW334metaG_FD_119756 | JGI IMG/M metagenome (GOLD analysis project Ga0172379, IMG submission 119756) | Groundwater microbial communities from an aquifer near a municipal landfill in Southern Ontario, Canada - Groundwater well OW334 metaG | ecosystem: Environmental > Aquatic > Deep... | reverse complement strand
TGTTCCTTCTTTAATGGCTCTTGAAGCGGCAATTTTAAACGCTGCTTCCGAAGAATCAACTTCATGATAAGAACCGTCAAATACGGCAACCTTCATATCAACCAACGGGAAACCGGCTAAAACGCCGTTTGCCATTGATTCTATAACACCCTTTTTAACAGCCGGAATATATTCTCTGGGAATCGTACCACCTTTAATTTCGTCAACAAATTCAAATCCCTTGCCTCTTTCAAGCGGTTCCAACCTTAACCAACAATCTCCATATTGTCCGCGTCCACCTGATTGATGAACATATTTTCCTTGAATTTCTATAGTTTGACTGATTGTTTCTTTATAAGCAACTTGCGGTTGACCGACATTAACGTCAACTTTAAATTCTCTCTTTAATCTGTCAACGATAATTTCCAAATGGAATTCTCCCATTCCGGAAATAATAGTTTGACCTGTATTTTCATCAACTTTAACTTTGAATGTTGGATCTTCTTCAACTAATTTTGAAATAACCACGCCCATTTTTTCTTGATCAATTTTAGTTTTCGGTTCAACGGCAATAGAGATAACCGGTTCCGGGAAAACGATATTTTCCAAGGTAATCGGATGATCAGGATCGCAAAGCGTGTCGCCGGTGCGGGTATTTTTAAGACCGACAATGGCGGCAATATCTCCGGCAAAAACTTCGTTAATTTCATCTCTTTGATTGGCGTGCATTCTCACGATTCTGCTGACTCTTTCTTTATTACCGGTCGTAGTATTTAAAATATAAGAACCTGCCGGCAATTGGCCGGAATAAACTCTAAAATAACATAATCTTCCAACAAACGGATCAGTGGCAATTTTAAAAGCCAAAGCGGAAAATGGTTCATTATCATCTGCTTTGCGAATTTCTTTTTTATCAGTATCAGGAATCGTACCTTCAAGCGGAGGAACATCCAGTGGTGAAGGCAAATAAGTGCAAATTCCATCCAATAATGATTGGACTCCTTTATTTTTTAAAGCTGAGCCGCAAAAAACCGGCATTATTTTATTATGAATAACCGCCTGACGCAAAACTCTTTTTAATTCTTCAATTGACGGTTCTTTACCACCCAAATATTGTTGCATTAATTTATCGTCTTGTTCAACAATAGCTTCAATTAATTCCGCCCTGTATTTTTCAACCAGTTCTTTCATGTCTTGCGGCACGTCTTCATCTCTCATATCCTTTCCCATTTCATCATAATATACAGTGGCTCTGCGGGTGAATAAATCAATAATACCTTTAAAATTAGATTCAGCGCCAATTGGCAATTGAATCGGCCGGGCGCTGGGCGTTAATCTCTCATGAATGGAAGCAATGTCAGCATAAAAATCCGCACCCATTCTGTCCATTTTATTAACAAAAGCAATTAAAGGTACACTGAATTTTTCCGCTTGGTGATAGACGGTTTCTGATTGCGGTTCCACACCGGCGACTCCGTCAAAAACCACTACGCCGCCATCCAAAACTCTTAAAGATCTTTGAACTTCGGCCGTAAAATCAATATGGCCTGGAGTGTCAATAAGATTGATGCGGACTAATTCTTCTCCCGGAACTTGCCAAAAAACCGTTGTGGCTGCGGCAGTAATTGTTACTCCCCTTTCTCTCTCTTGAACCATCCAATCCATTTCAGCCGCGCCTTCGTGAACTTCTCCGATTTTATGTTTTTTACCCGTATAATACAAAATACGCTCGGAAACTGTGGTTTTACCGGCGTCAATATGAGCGATAATACCTATGTTGCGGGTTTGATGTAAACTATATTCTCTAGGCATAAAAATTTAAAATTAATATTGAGCAAAATGAGCAAAAGCCTTATTCGCTTCAGCCATGCGATAAACGTCGTCCTTTTTTTTGATTGCTAAGCCTTGATTATTCAAAGCATCTGTCATTTCTTGGGCTAATTTTTCAGCCATAGCTTTGCCCTTACGGTTTCTGGCCGCTTCAATTATCCAGCGCGAAGCTAAGACAAAACGGCGATCTTCGGTGGTTTGAACCGGAACCTGATAATTTGCTCCGCCAACTCTTCGAGATCTTAATTCAACCATTGGAGAAATATTTTCCATGGCTTGATTGAAAACTTCCAAACCTTCTTTATTGTTTTGTTTGGCCAAAATATCCAACGCGCCATAAACTATTTTTTGGGCCGTTGTTTTCTTTCCCCTTTCCATTATATAGTTAATAAATTTCGCCAACTTTAACGAATTATATTTGATATCCGGTAAAATTTTTCTTTTTATAGATTGTTTTCCTCTCATACTTTAAATTAAATAAATAAATTAAACTTGATTTTATTTTTTAGTTTTTTTAGCACCATAAAGACTTCTGCTCTGTTTTCGTCCTTCAACGCCGCTGGCGTCATAAACGCCGCGAACAATATGATAACGAACACCTGGCAAATCTTTAACTTTTCCGCCTTTTATCAAAACCACTGAATGCTCTTGAAGATTATGGCCGATTCCCGGAATATAGGCGGTAACTTCCATTCCATTGGACAGTCGAAGCCTGGCAATTTTTCGAAGAGCGGAGTTTGGTTTTTTAGGCGTCATGGTTGTCACCTTTAAACAAACACCTCTTAAAAACGGATGTCCGGCCGGTGCGCCTTTTCTTCTTCTTGTCAGAACATTAAAAGTTGTCTGCAATGCGACACTTTTGGATTTCTTAACAGCTTTTTTTCTTCCTCTTTTTACTAATTGATTTATAGTTGGCATACTAAAAAAATTTAAGTTAGTTTAGATAGTAATTAAATATTGTAAACTATCTAAAAATCTTGTCAAGCCAATTTACGTCAAACTAAAATAATAACGACTGACCGACAAGCAAATGATAAATCCAAAACATAATCGGTTGAATCAGCTGAAAAATCAGGAAAGCGACAATCAATGAAATTATAAAACCGTAGCGTTCAATAACCAAAGAATAATATTGAAAACGGGGCGGCAAAAAAGCAAATAAAATTCTTGAACCGTCAAGCGGAGGAACTGGAATCAAATTAAAAATAAATAATAAAATATTTGCGTAAACAATAATGCCTAAAAATGCGGTAAAAGAACTTGGGGGTAAAACTCTGATTATCAAACCGAAAATCAAGGCGACAATAAAATTAGCCAAAGGCCCGGCCGCACCGACAATCGCCATGCCGTATTTTTTATTGCTTAAAGCATTCGGATTAATGGGAACAGGTTTGGCGGATGCGATTAAAAAACGTCCACCCGATAAAACATATAATAAGAATGGCATTAAAATAGTCCCGAACAATTCAATATGCGCCAGAGGATTTAATGTCAATCGCCCCATTAATTTAGCCGTCGGGTCGCCTAAACGATCCGCTGTCCAAGCGTGCATATATTCGTGAATAATGGCCGAAAAAATGATGATTAAAAGAAAAAACATACTTGTCAAATTTTTAACTTTCTGTTATTATTAAAACTATTAATTATAATCAATTTAATTTTATGTCTAGAACTTGTTCAATTTGCAAACGCGGACCGTCAACAGACGCTTCCCGATCGCATTCCAAAGTTCACACCTTGAAGAGACAGTTTATAAATTTACAGACAAAAATGATTTCTGGCAAGAGGGTGAAAGTTTGCACCAGGTGCGCGAAGGCAATGAAGAAAAAATAATTTGAAACTCAAAAATAAAAAATCAAAAAAATTTATTTTTGAGTTTTTAATTCGGGGTATAGTCTAGCGGTAGGACGCGCCCTTGGGGTGGGTGCAGCCCCGGTTCGACTCCGGGTATCCCGATAATTTAAAATTTGTCCTGATTTTTTATCTCATAATAATAAATAAAAATGGATAAAGATGAAACTTCAATAAAATTTTCTGTAATCATTCCGGCTAGAAACGAGGCCGGCTATATCCAAAATTGTTTAGATTCTTTTAAGAAACAAAAATTACAACCTTTTGAAATTATTGTTATTGATAACGCCAGCACCGATGGCACGGCTGAAATTGTCAAAAAAAATAATGTCAAATATATTTACGAATCAAGAATCGGCCTGCCACAAGCGCGCCAAACCGGTTTGGAAAACGCCCAGGGCGATTGGCTGGTCTACACTGACGCGGATTTTATCGTGCCCAAAGACTATCTGGAGAAGATAGCCTTTTTCATTAAGTCTCATCAGGATGCAGTAGTTGTTTATAATCCTTTTATTTTTTATGATGGAGGCAAAGCAATTAATAATTTTATCAAATGTTTCTTTTTTTGTTTTGAAATAAAATTAATACGCTTGATTGTTGGCGGTAATTTCGCGATTAAAAAAAATAAACTGGCAGATATCGGCGGTTTTAACACTGATATTAAATTTTACGGAGAAGATGCGGATTTAACAAAAAAAATGATTGCTGTGGGCAAAGTTTATTACTTTAAAAATCTTTGGACAACCACCTCGGCAAGACGTTATCAAAAATCAGGATTTTTAAGAACCATCTGCCTTTATACAATTAATTATTGTATATTTTTTATACTGAAACAACCCGTTCTTGTTTTTAAAAATAAAGTAATTTTGACCACGGGAAGAATTTTTGTTATTTTAGCTATTATAATCTATGGAATTTGCAGTCCAAGATCTCAGCTTTTCGGCAAAGTGGAAAATAAAATACCCGTTCAAGAAAATCAACAAAAAGTGGTTGCTCTTACTTTTGATGATGGTCCCAATGGCCAATATACCGAAGAAGTTTTGAAGATTTTAAAAGACGAAGACATCAAGGCGACTTTCTTTTTAGTTGGCGACAATGTGGCAACTTACCCGAATATCGCTAAAGATATCGCAGATCAAGGCCACGAAATAGGCAATCACAGCTATTATCATTCTTTTAGTTTGCCTTTTGAAAAAGCGAAAAATATTAAACAAGAAATCAGCCAAACCAATGAAATTATTTTTCAGACAACCGATAAATACCCTGCTCTTTTCAGACCACCGCACGGCTGGCGCACTCCAATAGTTTTTAAAAGCGTACACCAAGAAGGATTGCGAATGATTGAGTGGAATAATATGACTACTGATTATTTTAAGTATGCCAAGGCTGAAAGTATTTCTAAAAATATTTTAAAAAATGTCCACTCCGGTTCAATTATTGTCTTGCATGACGGATTAAATTTAGATCACAAAGCTAATCGCGAAGAAACAATTAAGGCTCTTCCTATTATTATTAAAGAATTAAAAGACCAGGGTTATAGTTTTGTCACTTTGTAATTAAAAAAGTTATCCACACATCGTTTGCATTTTTTTATTTTTGTGGTATAGTTTTACCACAGGTCAATTTTAAAAAATAAATTTAACCAATAAATTTATGAATCAAAATTTACAAGAATTCGGCGAAATTTTAAAAGAATTGCGAATTAAAAATGATCTTAGTTTGAGAGATGTGTGCAAATTGGTTAATTATGATCCGAGCAATTGGAGTAAAATAGAAAGAGGAAGAATCTCTCCCCCGGCTGACGCGAACACATTAATTAAATGGGCCAAAGCGTTGGGACTTTCCGAAGACGCGAAAGAATTGCAGAATTTTACGGACAAGGCGCAAATAGCTCAAGGCGTTATTCCTGAAGATATTTTATCTCAAGGTAATGCCGTAGGATATTTGCCGGTATTTTTCCGAACTTTAAGAAATGAGAAGCCGACCAAAGTGGAAATAGATCGTTTGATAGAATTAATCAGAAATGCCTAAAATATTATGGATTATTACAGCATCAGGGTGCCGTTTATAAGCCAGGAAGAAATTAAAAAAATGGCTGATGGATTTCGCAACAGATATTGGGGAGAATCATTGCCCGTGGATATTGAAAAAATTATAGACGGCAAATTAAAAATTCAAATTATTCCCATTCCAAATTTAAGGCGCGACTGCGATATGGACGCGCATATTTCTTTTAATTGGCAATTTCTCTATGTTGATGCCGATATGTATAAGGACGATCGGCAACAGAACAGATTGAGGTTTTCTTTCGCCCATGAAATAGGACATTATATCCTGCATGAAAACATTTACAGCGATTTTAAACTGAATAATATTTACAAGCTTTACGAACTAGTCGGACAGATACCGGCCGAGCAATACGGATATTTGGAAACTCAGGCCAATAAATTCGCCGGCTATTTATTGGTGCCTCGCGAAAAATTAGAAATTGAAAAGAAAAAATTGATTGACCAATTAAAGCAAAATCCTGAATTTATTAAAATTTCCGACGATAAATCGCAAAATTCTTATTTAGCCATACCCCTTGCTCCGATTTTCGGCGTTTCTCAAGAAGCAATGGAAATTGTTTTGAGCGAAAGTCATTAAAAAATAAAAATATGAGCAAAAAAATAAAAATCAAACGAATTGATAAATCACTCCCCTTGCCGGAATACAAAACAAAAGGCGCAGTAGCTTTTGACATTTATTCCAGAATCGGTGCGGAAATAAAACCTCAAGAAATAAAACTTTTGCCGACAAATCTGATTATTAAAGTGCCGGCCGGCCATTTTCTTTTGATTGCCAGCCGAAGCGGAACATTTAAAAAAGGCCTGATGATGGCCAATAACATCGGTATTGTTGACCAAGATTTTAACGGTCCGGAAGATGAAATAAATTTTGCCGCTTATAATTTTTCCGCCAAATTGGTAAAAATAGAAGTTGGCGAAAGAATCGCTCAAGGTTTGATTATCCCAGTCAAAAAAGTTGTTTGGCAAGAAACGGAAAAAATCAGCGAAAAATCCCGCGGCGGTTTTGGCTCAACCGGAAAAAAATAAATCCGCTCTAGGCGGACCAGCCTTGGGCTGGAAATAAAAAAATTATCCCTCCGACGAATCGGAGGGATTTTTTAATTCTCTAAATTTAACTCTTGCGACAAGAAGCAGAGCCACGTTCAATATTAGCATCCTGCAAAGAACAGGAATCTAAATAAGGGATTCCCTTCTCAAGACCAAGACAGGGCACATTGATGTATCCATACTTAGAACCTGAAAGATCAATGCAATGATCTTCTAAAACTTTTGGATTTTGGATACATATAGCGATCCCTTCCTCAACTACCGTGGAAACGCGATCTTCTTCTTCAAAAATTTTTATGCAAGCATGGGGTGAATGATTTAACATTTTTCCCCCGTCCTCAACGCCATATCGCCAATAAATTAATTCTAATGGCACTTTCACCACATTTGTAAGATGAGACAAATCAATGCGATTTTTGCCACCGATTAATTCCATCTGTTTGTCAATCGAAACAAGTTCGTGTTTGACAACCAGTAACTTTCCCGGTTTATCTTCCGGATAAGGAACAATTTTGGCAAATTCTTTGTAATTCATTCCAATTGCTTCCGGATAACCGAGCATAAAAAAGCGAAACAACCAAATATTCCTAATATCCTCCGGAGTTACCCCAATTTTATGACGCAGAATATCCTGCATTATTCCTTGAGTAACTTGCTCATGTTCAATTTGAGCAAAAAACTCTTTAAGTTGGGCAAAGGTCGGTGGTTCCGACCCCCAGTCAACAGCATGTGATTTTTTATTCATCACACACCTCCTTTATTATTGTACTATTATCCCCAAACTTAATTGTTTGGTTATTATTATTATTTAAGCAAAATTTTTGCTTTTTGTCAATGGGCAATTTTGACAAAATTAATAAATCTGGTATGTTTAAATCATGGATAAAAAACAACTCCAAAAATTCATTCAGTGGCTTCAAGAAAAAAACTATATTGTTATTGGGCCGACCGAAGAAGATGGTCAGATTTTGATTGAAACGATCAGCGAGCCGTCTCAGCTTGATTTTTCCGGCCGATTGCCATTATATTCTTTTAAAAAATATCTCGTGCCTTCACGGGAGATTTTATTTAAATACAAAAAAGACGATTTTAAGGCCGATTTAACCGCTTTTAAACAAGCTTTAATCGGAGTCAGTATTTTTGATCTTAAGGCTATTTTGCTTTATAATCAGGTTTTTGAAAAGGATCCGTATTATCAAGCCAGATTGAATAATACTTTAATTATCGGTCAATCCCAAATCCCCCAATTCCAAGACCTGTCTTTCAAAGTTTGGGAAGATAAATATGAAGAAGACATTTTGGAACATTTGCAGTTTGATATTTTCTTGGGCCAAGCAAAAGAAAAAAAATCTTCTGAATTTAAAATTTTTACCGGCTCTAAAAAGGGCCAGCAAATTATAAACGATTTTGCCAAACAAAGCGGCTGGAAATCGGATTATGAACATATTGAATATGCCGGTCCGATTAAAGAAGAAGGAGTGAGTCCGGAAATGTTAGAAATTAAAGAAAAAATGCCCGGCTCGCTTGAAACCGATATTTGGCAGAATTTGGATCAAAGATGCATTGAATGCGGAAAATGCACGATTGTTTGTCCGACTTGCTTTTGTTTCAGTTTAACAGATCAACCTTGTTTGAACAAAGACGAAGGCATGAGAAAAAGATGCTGGGATTCTTGTTTTTACGGCGAATTTTCCGAAATAACCGGCGGCCATAAATTTTTAAAAAATACAGCTGAGAGAATTTACAATTGGTATTATCATAAATTCGTCCGCATCCCCGATGAATACAATTTTCCGGGCTGCGTTGGCTGCGGCCGATGCTCAATGGTTTGTCCGGCCGGCATTAAAATTCATGAGGTATTAGAAAGCATAAAAACAAAATAATAAAATGAAAAATTCATATCAACCAAAAATTGCAGTTATTAAAAAAATAAAAATACAGACACCTGAAGTCAAGCTTTTCACTTTGCAATTCAAAAATAAAGAAGATCAGAAAAATTTTAAATTTATTCCCGGCCAATTTATTGAAGCCGGACTCCCTTCTTTTTCTGAAGCGCCTTTTGCTGTTTGTTCTAATCCGAATGACAGTGATAAAAATTTTCAAATTTGCGTCCGCATAGCAGGCCAATTAACCAAAAAAATACATCAATTGAAAATCAATGATCAGCTGACGGTCCGCGGACCTTTCGGTAATGGCTTTCCCAACAATCTGACCGGCAATATTCTTTTAATCGGCGGTGGCTTGGGTTTGGTTCCTTTACGACCTTTAATTTTGGCCAATCAAAATAATAAAAATTTCAAAATGCAAATTTTTTACGGAGCTTGCGAAGCGAAAGATTTGCTTTTTCAAGACGAATATAAAATTTGGCAAAAATCAGCCAACTTGGTGCTCACTTTGGATAAACAATGCCCGAATTGGAAAGGAAATGTCGGATTAATTACCACTCTTTTTGACAAGATAAAAGTTGACAGCAGCGCAATTGCCATTTTATGCGGCCCGCCAATAATGTATAAATTTGTCATTCAAAAATTAAAACAAGCCGGATTAGATGACGCGAATATTTTTCTCTCTTTGGAACGAAGAATGCATTGCGGAATCGGCGTTTGCCAGCATTGCAGTATTGGTTCAAAATACGCCTGCAAACACGGCCCGATATTTTCTTATCAAGAATTAAAAAATATTCCCGGAGCAATTTAACTCAGCTTCTTAGTTTGTAGCTTTTTAGCTTTTTAGGGCTAAGAAGCTAAAAAGCTAATTCCTAAAAAGCTAATTTTATGTGTCTTGCTATACCTAAAAAAATAATTTCAGTTAAAAAAAATTCTGTTTTGCTTCAATCGCCAAATGGCCGAGAAACGGTCGTCAGTCTTATTAAAGTTAAAAAGGGTGATTGGGTTTTGACTCAAAATCACATTGTAGTTAAAAAAATAAATAAAAATCAGGCGGAAAAAATCAATAAATTATTTAAATCAAAAATATGAACAAAAAAGGATTATTTTTAGTCTTAACAACAGCAATAATTTCAGGTTTTTCCATTTTTGTCAGCAAATATGGGGTAAGCGTAATTAATCCTTATATTTTTACTTTTTTAAAAAATGTTTCCGTTGCCCTGATATTATCCGCTCTTATTCTTGTTTTTAAAAATCGCAAGATATTTCTAAAATTAACCCCTAAACAATGGCTGCTATTGCTGATTATCGGTTTGATTGGCGGAAGTATTCCTTTTCTGCTCTTTTTTAAAGGATTGACTTTAACCACGGCGGCTCAAGGTTCTTTTATTCAGAAGACAATGTTTGTTTATATAATAATTCTGGCCGGTCTTTTCTTGAAAGAAAAAATAAATAAAAATTTTTTAATCGGTGTTTTATTGCTTTTATTCGGAAGTTTCGTTGCTTTAAAAGCGCTGCCGATTTCATTCGGTTTGGGCGATCTATTAATTTTACTGGCCACTATTCTTTGGGCGATTGAAAATGTCATTTCAAAATATGCTCTAAAAAATTTAGAAGGAATTACCGTGGCTTGGGGAAGAATGTTTTTCGGTTCAATTTTTATTCTTATTTTTCTGAGCATAACTCATCAAGTTAATATAATCAGCACTTTAAATTATCACCAAGTCGGATGGATTGTTGCTACTTCCCTGCTTCTTTTTGGCTATGTAGCTACTTGGTACAGCGGCTTAAAATATATTCCTGTTTCAATCGCTTCTTCAATTTTGCTTTTAGGATCTCCTGTCACTACCCTGCTCTCTTTAGTGGCTACCGGAAAAATAAATTTAAAAGAGTTAATAAGCGGAATAATAATTTTAGCGGGCTTGGTTTTAATTATTGATCTTAAAAACTTTCTAAAACAAATAAAACAATCTTATGTCCGGAATTAGAATTGCCGCACTATACGGAATTATTCCCCATAAATTGGGTCTTTGCGGACCAAAAGAAGCATTAAAAGAAAAAATATTGGAAAAATTTCTTTTGGGCAAAAACAATATAAAACTTTCTCGGGTTAGAAAAACACTCAAAAAATTTAAGGGCGCTTATCCCTATTATGAACTTATTGCCAAGAGCAATAAAATAAAAGACCCTTTTGACGAAAAAGTGGTTAGCGCTTACTGGGTTGGCAATGATCTACTGCAAAAAGTCAAAATTAAAGATTTGCAAAAAATGATTATCAAAGATTTTTCCGGATCAGAACTTTTATCAAAAGAAGTGGCCTTAAAAAAGGCAAAAACGATTTCTAAAAATTCAAAACCGCATCACAGCTTCCATGTTTTGACAATCGGTTCAGTAACCGGTTCCATCAGTTTTGATAATTTAAGACTAAAAGATACTTGTCGAATCAGCTGGGGCAAAATAATTAAAATTGTCCCCGGTAAAACCAAGAATATAATTAAAATTTTAATAGAGTATCAACCATTGGCAATAAACAAAAAAATAAAATTTGGTAAACCGATTAAAAAGTACATTCTGGGAGATAAAAATATTATTGAAGAAGTAAAAAAAGATGATTGGATTTCTTTCCATTGGAATTACTTGGTTCAAAAATTAACAAAAAAAGAAATAGCTGATTTAAAAAAATATACTTTAATCACTTTAAATTCCTTAAAATGATGAATAAAAAACCAACAGTTGCCATTATTTCTTTAACCGCCTGCAACGGCTGTTTGATGGAAATAATCAATCTGGGACAACTTCTCAAAGGCGTTGTTGATCGGCTCCAAATAACCGAGTTCCCTTTGGTAAGAAGCGGCAAATCGCCGACAAAATTTGACATTGCTTTTGTTGAAGGTTCGGTGGTAACAAAAGAAAATCTTAAAACATTAGAACAATTAAGAAAACAAAGCAAATTTTTAATCGCCATAGGCGCTTGCGCTTGCATTGGAGGGATTCCGGAAATAAAAAATTATCGCGACAGAGAAAAACTGATTAAACAAATTTATAAATCAACAAAAAATATTGAAAATCCGTTAATCAAGCCCTTGAAAAAGTATGTAAAAATAGATTTGGAAATACCCGGCTGCCCGCCGAATAAAAAAGAAATTGCCAAAATAATCGCTTCATTATTAGTCGGTAAAATACCCTGTATTCCTCAACGGCCGGTTTGTTATGAATGCCAAATCAGAGAATATAATTGCCTGCTTCAAGAAGGACTCCCCTGTCTCGGATCGATTACCTTGGGCGGATGCCAAGCAGTTTGTTTAAAAAGCGGAGAAATTTGTTCAGCTTGCCGCGGATTTTTATCCAAACCGGCGGCAAAAAATTTAATAAAAATTTTTAAAAAACAAGGATTAAGCGATCAAGATTTAAACAATCTTTTGGAAAAATTCGGCGTTAGAGATGAATTTGAAAAAATTTTAAAATCTTAATATGAAAAAAATAGTTATAAATCACATAAATAAAATTGAAGGCCACGCGGGTATGGAAGCAAATATTTTAAACGGCAAAATACTTAAAGCCAGAATGGAGGTTAAAGAAGGAGTGAGATTGATTGAAGGCATTCTTATCGGCCGGCCGATTGAAGAAGCGTCATTGATTACGGCCAGAATTTGCGGACTTTGCCCGGCTGTTCATTGTATTACCGCTTCTAAAGCGCTTGAAGCGGCTTTAAAAATAAAAATTCCCGAGCCAATCGTGAATTTAAGAAAAATAATGCTTAATGGACAAATAATTCAAAGCCATGCTCTTCATATTTTGATGGCTTCTTCCGATTATCTCGGACTGGGAAACAGCTTGGATTTAATGTCAAAACATTCCGCCGCCTTTCAAAATATCATTAAAATTCGCGAATTCGGCAATGAATTAATTGAAACAATCGGCGGCCGTTCGGTTCATCCGATGTCAGCCAATATTGGCGGATTTTTAAAAGCTCCGAATCAGGAAAAATTAAAAAAACTTTTGGAAAAACAACCTGAAATTTTAGCCAGCGCCATTGATCTGTCTGACTGGTTTGAAAAAATAAAAATCAATAAATTTTCCAGAAAAACTGAATTTGTCGCTCTTAAAAATAACAAAGAATATGCAATCTATGAAGGCGATATTTCATCTTCGGAAAAATTATCCATCTCCGCTCAAAAATACAACTCAGGATTAATCGAATTTCAACGAGCGAGCGAAATAATAAACATGGTAAAACGTAACCAACAGCCTTATTTGGTCGGGCCATTGGCCAGATTAAATATCGCCGGCAATAAACTTAATAAAAACGCCCGCCAGACAATGAAAAAATTAAAGCTTGATTTGCCCTGTTATAATACTTTTCACAATCTGACCGCCCAAATGATAGAAATAATCCACCTTATTGAAGAAACCCAAAAACTTCTGCAAAAGCATTTAAAATCAAAAAATAAAATTTACCGCGTATCTTATAAAATTAAAGCCGGATATGGAGTCGGGGCTTGCGAAGCGCCGCGCGGATTACTGATTCACGCTTATCAGATAGACAATCAAGGTAAAATCGTCAAAGCCAATATTATCACTCCGACCGCTCAATTTCTGTTTAATTTGGAAAAAGATTTGGAAACATTTATTCCGAGTTTAAAAAAATTATCCCCTAATCAAAAACGGAAAAAAATAGAAATGCTGGTCAGAGCTTATGACTTATGTATTTCTTGCGCCGTCCATTAAATAAAATTTATGGCAAATAAAATAACAGAAGAAACAACTTTAAAAGAAATCTTGAGCCACCCTCGGGCGGAAAAAATTTTGACGAAATATAATTTACCCTGTTTAAGCTGTCCAATGGCCAGTTTTGAAATGGATAAATTAAGAATTGGCATGATAGCGGAAAGATACGAATTAAATCTTGAAGGATTATTAAAAGAATTAAATAAAGTTATCAAGTAAAATATCTTTTAACGCAAAAAGCCCTTTGATATTATCTCAAAGGGCTTTTTTATTTCTTAAATTCTTCTTCTTTCTAATCCTTTTAAGAACTTATTAATAATTTTTGATTTTTGACGCAAAATCATTATACTCTCTGTCGGCGGCTGACAACCAAGTCCTTGTGCGCCTTCTCCTATCCATACTGTCATACCTCCCTCTTCTCCATATTCAGATTCAGACCAAATAATAAGTCCTTTCTTCTTTTTGATAGGTCTTTTAGTAAAAACAATGATGCCTACTATTACAACAAGTGCGACAATCAAAAATGCAAACATTTCCCCTCCTTTTTTAAAATTATATTTTTAATTATTTCTCCAATTCTTCTTCGGCGTAAATAGCGGAAGAATCTATTTTCGGATAATCAAAAATTTCATTTTTATTAAAAAATCGCCAAATTTCTTTTTCGGCCGTTTCTGGAGAATCAGAAGCATGAATGATATTTTGCTGGGAGCTCATCGCAAAATCACCCCTGATACTGCCTGCATCAGCCTTGCGTCCTGAAGTTGGACCGCATAAAAGCCGCACTGCTCCTATCGCTTCCAACCCCTCTAAAGCTATGGCTATAACCGGCGCACTTTTCATAAAATGAACCAGCTTGCCGAAAAACGGTTTATCACGATGGTGAAAATAATGCTCGGCTAAAACTTCATCTGATAATTTCATCATTTTAAGTCCAATAACTTTAAGTCCTTTTTTTTCAAAACGCGAAATAATTTCGCCTAATAAATTCCTTTGAAGAGCGTCAGGTTTTAATAAAACTACTGTTCTTTCCATAAAATTATTTTTTATTTTTAATAATTAGAAGAATAATTAAAGCAAGAAATAAAATAATTGAACTGGCGATAAAATATGGTTTTAATTTTTGAAAATCAACCACTTTGGCGGTTGAGCCCAATAAATATAAATTCGGCTTGGATTGAACATTTTGATCAACGGATAAAATTTTAACATCATCAGCCGAGCGAGGAGTAAGACGCCAACTGTCATTATTTTGAGTTAAAATTCCGGTAATTTCAATTTGGTTCCCCTCTTTGATTGTTGATAAATCCATCTTAACACATTTTTTAAAATAAGCCAATATTTCGCCTGTATTATCATTAACCGAAACATTCATGCCGGTTCTTTCAATTACCTTGCCTGATATTTTTATCAAATAACCAATTGATTGAAAATTAATTTCCTTTATTTCTTTTATTTGAGGCGAAACCGTCATTCCCCTATTCAAAATTTTTATATCATTTTTGGTGCTAGTTTTAATTCTTGTTTCGCCTTTAATTTTGGAAATAACGCCTTGGACTGAAACTTCGTCGCCAATTGATAATTGGGGGAAATCTTTTTTGTAAGAATAAATTTGAATGCCATTGAGATAAAAAAATTGACTTGATAAAACACCCGGCTCCACTATAACAATACCTTGAACTTTCACTTTTTGATTAGCTTCCAAACTTTTCGCTTTTTCAATATCAATTGAATTAAAATTGTCCCCAAAAACTATTTTGGGGACAATACATCCCAGAACTAGGATGAACAAAAAATTTGTTAATTTCTTTGTCATCTGACTAAATATTATAAAAACTCTTTATTTTTTCCAAGCAGTACCGGCCGGAATCAATCTGCCGATAATAACATTCTCTTTTAATCCTTTTAATTCGTCTTTTCTGCCGCTTACGGCCGCGTTAATCAAAACTCTCGGGGTTTCCTGGAAAGAAGCCGCTGATAACCAACTGTCGGTTGAAAGAGACACACGGGTAATTCCTAATAATAATTCTTCCGCTTCAGCCAATTCGCCTCCGTCTTTTTTAACCTCTTTATTGCATCTGGTTAAATAACCCTTGGATATTGTTTCTCCAGACAAAAGATTCGTGTCGCCGCTTTCCTTAACCAAACATCTTGAGAACATTTGGCGAACAAGCGTTTCCACGTGCTTGTCATTAACTTTCTGTCCTTGCGAAGAATAAATATATTGAATTTCTTTAAGAATATACTTTGCCAC
>Ga0172379_10006482_pt1 | contig 15646 bp, 16 predicted proteins | sample GrowelOW334metaG_FD_119756 | JGI IMG/M metagenome (GOLD analysis project Ga0172379, IMG submission 119756) | Groundwater microbial communities from an aquifer near a municipal landfill in Southern Ontario, Canada - Groundwater well OW334 metaG | ecosystem: Environmental > Aquatic > Deep... | reverse complement strand
GTGAAACTGCGAACGCGCGAATGAAGATGAAAAGCGCAACTGTCTTTAAGACGAATGGAATGCGTTTTGGTTCGAGCAAACAGATGAGCGTAACCAAGATTGCAAATATCGCAAAGCCTTCCACGAAAATAAAATCCAAATTTACAACCGGCAGATTGCTAAGTAACAGATCTGACACGGAACTGCTGGCGCGGGAACTGGCGTAAGTGCCTGAAAAAAAGTTAGCTATCAAGCTAGCAATAAAAGTCAGAAAACCGAAAATAACAGAAATCGTAAAATCCCGTTTTGACCTTAGAGCCCGATGTTTAGCTAAAAATTTGGGCATATTTATATTACGAATCTTGTCAGGAATATAATTCAATCTTGCACCAAGCGCTTTATTTAAGCAAAGTAAAAAAAGAGCCGCCGAGGAGCGGGTCAAATCTTCGAAGGCTCGAAGATGAGCGAAGGGTCGTCGATCACGCGGTCGACGCGTTTATGGATGCGCACGCGCGAGAGGACGGAAAATACTCCCAAGGCCGCGGCCAAGATGTAGACGGCGGTTGGCATGTCGGAGCCTAGCATCAGATAGACCTGGAAGAGCATGCAGATGGCAAGCCCGATGGCCTGAATGGTACTCTTGGTCTTGCCGTAGTTCGTTGCTTTGCTGCCGCGCGCTAGACGTCGGCCGATCTTATCCATCCAAAACTTGAGCGGTCCCTGTTGTTTTTGCTTTTTAGCGGACCACCACATGCGAACGCCGATGTTGATCGGATTGCGAATCAGCGTGCCGAGCACATCCCAGACCACGATCCAAATGGTCACCCAGAGATTGATGATGCCTCGTATCGAGAACCAGACGATCATTGGAAGATACTTGAGCTTATCCAACGCAGGATCTCCGTACTTGCCAAAGCGTTTGGCTCGCGGGCTACGATAGATTCTATGCTTTTTCCAGAGTCTGGCCACTGTTCCGTCGGTCGTGTCCATGCTTGCACCGATTGTCGAGATGTTGAGCCAGACCGTAAAGATGAGCCAAGTGCGCGGATCATTCAATGCTGAATGATGTGCTTGCGACACCAGGTTGTACCAGCAGTAGATGTATCCGGCACCCCCGATCCAGTAGATCAGAAAACCCCAGAGCGAAATCCAGTTGGGCGAAAAACACGGGAGCTTGATGCTCAACTTGTACAGCCAGTCCCCGGGAAAGAACTTGATGGAAAGAGCGATGATTGCGGCGACTCCGTAAGGAACGCCGATTCTGATCCAAAGCGGTGATGACTGAAACAGTGCGTCCATGGCATTCCTCCCATTGCAGAAGTGACTGTCAAAACCGGTAAGGTTTTATCATGAAATATGGGGAAAAACAAGATAGGCCACAGGTGTTAAAAAAACAGAGCCAGTTTGGCTCGAGCTGAAAGCTTGTGTTGTCTGCTATGCGCAGCTACTACCGTCTTTTGGGAATATCACTTCGTCGTCAGGATCTGGTGCCGGAAAGGCTTTGTGTATGCCGGGGCCTTGCGGCGGATGGCTGGAACGCATGCGCTCTCCCAGAGTTGCGGTGAGCACGTTCGCGTTGCTGTCCGATGCAGGAATCGGAGTTGCGTCAGGCGAGCTCACTGTACGAGCTGGCTGCGGTGCGGCCTCTGTCTTGCCGTAGAGGCCTTTGGTTTGCTTGAGCCTCTCGTACTCCTCTTTTGTGATCACCGTTTTGTCTCCGCGGCGATTAAACACTTTTTCCGGATCGACTTTAATGCCCTCGATCCATCGGCAATGTTCTGTAAAGTACTCCCCGTTTTTATCAATCGCGGCGATGAAATGGATGACGTGCTTACGGGGAGTGTGTCTATCTCCAAACGTGCCTTCTTCCAGCAGCACGACGCCATTGATGCCTCGCGCCGCGTATTTTTCAGGAGAAATCATGGCGCCTCCTTATCGGCGTGAATACGTTTTTAGCTTATTAAACTTAACAGATATTGCTAAAAGTGGCAAGGACACTTGAGTCTATAAAGTCCTTCCATCCCCGCATTATATATAGGCTATGGTGGACCCGCCGTAGACTTGGGCGCAGGCGGGTAAAGTCTGTAAAGCATGCCCTGAGCGAGCATGAGTTAACGCGAGTCGAACGGGTCCTTAAAGTTCGTAGTAATGAAAAAAAGAGCAGTTTCGCGACTTGCTCCGGTCGAGTGGTTATCTGACGGTGATGGTCTTGGCGAGGTGGCGAGGCCGATCCGGATTGAGTCCTTTGGCGATAGCGACTTCGTAGGCAAAGCGCTGCAACAGAATGGTCCAGAGAATCGGCGCCGTAAGCCGCGGGATTTGTCGGGGATTTTTAGCAGGTAAAAGGGATCTAGGTCAACAGTGTCACAACCCTAAACCCAATCACAACCACCGTCTCATTATCTGCGACCGGTCTTTTGTACATCTTTTCAAATACTTGTCTTTGCTTTTCTTTTGATTCATATTTTTCATGCTCTTTGCCATCCAGTGGAAGATCGATAAAAGTCGTCCGAGAAACATTAGCGACTTCGATTTCGGCAAAGGGCTGATTGGTCGAGCTGTCTTTGACTAAAATAGTGTCTCCATTTTTCAGAAAACCGTATTTGTCGCCCAAACGGTAAGTCAGGGTTTTCGAGCCGTCTTTAACAAGCGGAACAAGCTCCGCCGCAAAACCAAGGATGATGTCGGTATGGTGCATATTAATAATGATTCTAGCACCATCTGAGTTACATTTGAAAGGTTATCCCCTTGACAATCTCATCAAAATATGGAACCGGGTATATATAGGACATGAGAGTCCATAAAGTCAAAAGTCCATAAAGTCCATAAAGTCCTTAAAGTCCTAGTATTGATGTAAGATTAATTTTTATGTTGGCAGAAGGCATGTAGGGTGTAAGATCGATTTGTCGATGTTACGTGCTACGTGTTATATGTTACATGACTATATATATGTTGAATTTGTTAAAAAAGCACTTTGGATACGAAACGTTTCGTCCGTTGCAAAAAGAGATTGTCGAGCATTGCGTTGCGGGCAAAGACGCGTTGGTGTTGATGCCGACAGGTGGAGGCAAGTCTTTGTGCTACCAGTTGCCGGCTCTTAAATTCTCGGGATTGACGGTCGTCATTTCGCCTTTGATCTCGCTCATGAAAGATCAGGTCGACGCATTGCGCGCCAACGGCATTGCTGCGGCTTACATGAATAGCTCGCAAAGTCCGACAGAGAACAGGCAGGTGGAAGAGTCTGCGGCACGCGGCGAGATTAAGCTTTTGTATCTTGCGCCGGAGCGGTTGGCTATGCCGCGCACCGTCGACTTTTTGCACGGCCTGCAAATCAGCTTGTTCGCGGTTGACGAGGCTCACTGCATTTCCGAATGGGGGCATGATTTTAGGCCGGAATATCGCAATCTTGTTTCGTTGCGTGATTTGTTTCCCGGAGTTCCCGTCCTCGCTTTGACTGCGACGGCTAACGCCCGCGTACAAGGAGATATAATCGCACAACTTAAACTGCAAGGAGGACGAGTCTTCCGTTCCAGTTTTGACAGGCAGAATTTAACTTATCGCGTGCTGCCCAAAAAACGTTCGCTGGATCGTTTGGTGCAAGAAATCCGCAAGCTTCCGAGTCAAGCGGCCATAGTCTACTGTTTTTCGCGCAAACGTACGGAAAAGTTTGCGGCGGATTTATGCGCCAACAACATCAAAGCCGCTGCCTATCATGCGGGTTTGACTGCGGATGAGCGTTCGCGCATTCAAGATGATTTTATTCATGATCGAGTCCCCGTCATCTGCGCAACGATCGCATTCGGCATGGGCATCGACAAACCCGATGTTCGTCTCATCGCTCACATGGATTTGCCAAAGTCAGTCGAAGGCTATTATCAAGAGACGGGTCGCGCCGGCCGCGACGGTTTGCCTAGTGAATGTCTATTGTTTTTCTCGAACGGCGACCGTTTTTTGCATAATTATTTCATCAATCGGATGCAGGATGCCGATGAAAAGGTCCGCGCTCGACGTCAACTTGATCAAATCAGCAATTATTGCGAACAGGACAAATGTCGCCGCGCATTTTTGCTCAAATATTTTGGCGAGGAATACGTCAAAGGTAATTGCAATGGTTGTGACGTTTGTCTGCCAAAAACGGAAGTCGCAACTGTGCAGGAAGTCGAGTTTGACCGCGAACTGTTTGAGGAACTTCGCTTGCTGCGCCGATCAATCGCACAAGAAAAGTCCATACCGCCGTATTTGGTTTTTGGCGACAGGTCTTTGCAAGACATGTCGCGCTGGTATCCTCAAAGTAAAGAAAACTTTGCAAAAATCTTTGGAGTTGCGGAAAATAAATTGCGGGAATACGGCACAGCTTTCATCGATTCGATTCGCGAATATGCTGAAGCAAACGGCATTGGCGAGCGTGAAATTCCGGAGGCGACAAATAAACCGGCGAGAATTTCGCGTGCTCTCACTCCAACGTATTTGACGACCGTTGAAATGTACAAAAAGATGATGTCGCTTGAACAAATCGCGCAAGCGCGTGGCTTGGTGGTCGGTAGCATAGTCAATCACCTGGAAAAAGCTTTTGAGCTGGGAGTCTATCTGGATTTTTCGCGTTTATCTTTTCCGGAGGATCGTCTAAACCGCATTGAATCGGCTTTTAAAAAATCAGGCAATGATTTTTTAAGCTCGGCGCGGGAGATTTTGGGAGAAGGATTTGAATATGATGAAATCAAAATCGCGAGAATGATTTTGAAGGCGAGGGAACGTTCGATGAATTAATTATATGTCTAAAACTATACAAGGTAAGACGACCGAAGCGATGATATCTATTGTCCGTTTCGAAAATTCGGCGATTCGACGACATTGGGACGAAGATCAAGAGAAACAATATTCTAGCGTTGTTGATATAATTGGGGCTATCACGGGGAGCAGCATCCCCAAGCGCTATTGGACGGACCTAAAAAAGAGACTCAAGGATGAGGGATTTGAGGTGTACGATAAAATCGTACAACTGAAGTTTCTGGCTAAAGATGGCAAAAAATATGCAACTGACTGTGCAGACGTAGAAACAATGCTTCGTATTATTCAAAGCGTTTCGTCGCCAAAAGCAGATCCGATTAAGCAATGGCTTGCTCATATCGGTTATGAACGTATTGAAGAAACGATCGACCCGGAGAAAGACATCGATCGCGGAATGGCAACTTATCTGTTGAAAGGTTATTCTCCGGAATGGATTAACCAGCGATTGCGCTCCATTGAAGTACGAAAAGAGCTTACGCAAGAATGGAGCCAGCGAGGAATCAAAAACGGCGGTGAATTTGCACAGCTTACTGACATACTGACGCACAGATGGTCTGGATTGCGAACAAGAGATTATAAAAAGGTCAAAGGTTTGCAGGGTCATAACCTTCGCGACCACATGACGACGCTTGAACTTGTCTTAAACATGCTCGCCGAAGCCGGCACAACGGAGATTGCGCGCGCGGATGATGCTCAAGGTTTTGACGGTAACCGCGATGCGGCAGTCAAGGGCGGTGGGATTGCCGGAGATGCGAGGAAGAAACTTGAAGAAACAACAGGAAAGCCCGTCATATCTTCTAGTAACCGTTTGCCGAAATCGTCGGATCGCAAATTTTTGAATTAGTAAAATTGATTCAATAGAAATAATAAAAGCCCGTTTGGTGCAGGTGGGCGAGGCCTGTGGAGAGAATTATGTGCTGTGCTCTGCGAGATCAATGCCGATGTCGGCCGGGCCAAATGAGTGGGGCAGCAGATCGGAGAGCTGGACGATGCCCGTCGCGAGCATGATTTCGATGTCGTATTTGTTAAGCGATGACCATTCCATCAATTTTTGCCTGCATTTGCCGCAGGGCGGAATGATGGTTGGCGCACAACCCTCCAGTGCACCGACTGCAACAACCAAGATTGGATGTCTTTCACCGGCCGCGACCATTGCGCACAGAGCGGCTTCCTAGGCATGGGTGTCGTCATTATCTACGCCCTGCACATTGCAACCGATATAGATGTTGCCCGTCTTGGTGAGGACAGCTGCCCCAACCATGAACTTAGTGTATGGCGCGTAGGCATTGACTTGCACGTCCATCGCCCGAGAGACGAGCTCTTCAACCTGGTGCATCATTGCTGATGGCTCTCTATTCATTGATAGTCCTTTGTAAGAAGTTGCTGCGGAGGTTGTAGCAGAAAAAATAAGAAAAGTCAATAGTATTAAACCCCCGATAACTCGGGGGCTTTTGTACGTTATGGCTTGTGAAACGTCGCTTCGATGTTATTTTGCAGGTTTCGAAAGTGGGGAAGGAGAAGGTGTGATTGTTATTTACCCCTTATGCGGAACAACCAGGCCGCAATGGGCAGGCTAATAATGATTATGCCCAGGCACCACGCCAAAGATATCCAGGCGGAGTTGCCGGAAGGCGTGCCGACCAGCCATGTTCGCATTGCGTTCATGACATGCGTCAACGGTTGATTCTCGGCGAGTGCTCTCAAGACAGTCGGCATCGTTTGCGTTGGAACGAAGGCACTCGAGATAAAAGTCAAAGGAAAGATGACCACGAAGCCGGTCCACTGTGCCGCTTCGAGGCTTTTTACCACAAGACCCAGAATCGCGGAAAGGCTTGAAATGGCGAGGCTGAATAACAGTGCCAGTCCGATCACATACAGCCATTCGATTAACCCGGCAGTCGGTCTGAATCCAACCAGCAAGCCGACCAGGAGGATTATCACTCCGGAGATGGCGTTGCGGATGAGGTCGGCCGTGATGTGGCCGATTAACAGAGTACTTGGATACATTGGCAGAGAACGCAAACGATCGACGATGCCTTGCTGCAAGTCAACAGCCAAGTTCATGGTTGTGTAGTTGGCGCCAAATGCCAAAGTTTGCACAAAGATACCCGCGAACAAATAGTTGGCATAACTTACGTCGCCCGTGTCTATTGCTCCGCCGAGTACGTAACGATTTAACAGCATAAACATTATGGGGAACATGGCGACCGACATGAGTTGATCCATGCTTCTCGTAATATGCCTAACGCTTCGTTGAGTCATGATCCAAGCATCTGAAACATACCAAAATATTTTGGGTTTGATTTGTTGCGTTTGGGCATTTGATTCAATTGCAAGAGTAGTCATAGTGTTGATGACGCATTCGTATATTGTTCCGCTTCTGCGGAAGCCGAATGGCCGGTAAGTGTGAGGAAAACGTCATCAAGAGTTGGACGGTGCAGTGAAAGACTCTCGACATCTATCTTGGATTCCTCCAGCATGGATAAAACTTTTTTCAGGTCAGTCGTTCCGTTTTTGGTGATGACGCTTAAGCTTCTGCGCTTTGTGTCGCCTTGCATCACGTCTGCCCCGAACAGTTTGAGGGCGTTAAGGTAGCCGCCGTTGTCTTTCATGATTATTTCCAGATGATCGGGTCCGATGCTGGTTTTAAGTTCGGTCGGCGTTCCCTGTGCGATGACAATGCCTTTATCTATGACGATAATTCTGTCGGCCAGCCTGTCGGCCTCCTCCATATATTGAGTGGTAAGCAAGATGGTCACGTTTGTTGCTGCGAGTCCCTTGATTATTTCCCACATGGTGATGCGGCTGTGTGGATCCAAGCCGGTCGTTGGCTCGTCGAGAAACAGAATGGGCGGCGAGGCGATCAAACTCATGGCCAGATCGATTCTTCTGCGCATGCCTCCGGAATAGGTTTTTACTCGACGATTGCTCTGTTCCACCAGGTCGAGTCTTTCCAAAAGTTTTTGGCTTAGGTTTTTTGTTTCTTGTTCGCCGAGCCTGTAGAGCATACCTATCATCTCTAGGTTTTCCCTGCCGGTAAGATATTCATCGACAGCGGCATATTGTCCGGTTAAGCCGATGTTGGATCTGACTGCGCAAGACTCATTTCTGACGTCGAAACCGTTTACAGTCGCCGTGCCCTCATCTTGCGAAAGCAACGTGCTGAGTATTCTGACGATTGTCGTTTTTCCGGCGCCGTTCGGTCCCAGCAGCGCCAATATTTCGCCGCGTCTCACGTTAAAATCTATTCCATCGAGGACTTTTAATTTACCGTACGATTTTTTTAGGTCTTTTACCGCGATTGCGCGGTCCGTGGATGTATTAAGCATATAGGAAAACTTAAAATACGCTGTTATCCCTGTGGGCGTTTTTTATGCAATCCATCGCAGTTCAGTAACCGTGCGGCTGCCCGGGCCGCGCGTAATTTGCGATGTTTAGTTTGAAATTTAATCACGGAGCAACCTGTAATTCAAAAGTATACTGACATTTAAAAGCCGTCAAGATATTTTTTATAAACAAAAATCCCCCGACATGTTGGGGGATTTTAGCGTCACGGTCTGTGAAACGTTGCTTCGATGTTATTGCCCTCTGGATCGAGGACAAAGCCGCCATAATATTTCGGACCATAATCCGGACGCGGGCCGGGCGGGCCGTTGTCTTTGCCTCCGGAAGCAAGGGCGGCATCGTAGAAATCTTTTACCATCTGTTCTGATGTTGCCTTAAAACCGATGTGCGCATACTTGGCTTTTTCTTCGCCTAAGTTTAACCAAAAATCTCAGGCGTCGCCTTGCTTAAAGCCGGCATAGTCCTCGCCGTCCATCGCGAGCTCGTAGCCAAGCGGCTTGAGAGCTTTAACGTAAAAATCTTTGGCCCGCTGCATATCGCGGACAAACAATGAGACGTGATCGAGCATATATTTGGGATTATGAATTATTTTTTTATCTTATCCGTTGTGCGGCATAAGTCAAACCGCCTGTTGATTGTTTTTGCACTTGCAATCAATAACGTACGGAGTAAGGTCAAAAGATAATTCATCTAACCGCAAACATATGAAAAAGTTTGTCGTATTATACATGGCGCCCATCGCCGAGCTGGACAAAATGATGCAAAACACAGACAAAGAAAAAATGCGTGAGATGGATGCGATTTGGTTAAAATGGATCGCTGACCACAAAGACAGTTTTGTGGATCAAGGCGCGCCGCTGGGTAAAAACAAACGCGTAACAAAAGAAGGAATTAACGACATCAGGAACGAGGTAAAGGGTTATGCCGTCGTCCAAGCCGAGTCGCACGAAGATGCCTGCAAAATTTTTGAGGATAATCCTATGTTTGAGATGCCGGGGGCGTATGTTGAGGTTCTGGCGTGGGTGGAGATGCCGACGACTAAGTAGTCGATTTGCTTTGGCAAAATAAAAACGACGGTTTGTCCGTCGTTTTTACATGGGATCACATTGTCGAGGTTGTCCGCACTGTTATAGCGAGTTTACCACTGTATTCATACATCTCTGTCTGGTCCAAGTTAATTTTTTTTAGACATTTATTTCCACGTTCTTTTTTTATTGATTTCTTCTTTGTATCTGAATGATCGTTCAAGATCGATATTGTGCCGATTCGCAATTGAACACAGGAATATCAAGATATCAGCCAACTCCTCATCGATTGAACCAACGATTGAGTTTGGATCGGTACGCATTATTTCGCTCTTTCTAATAGCTTTAAACAATTCACCGACTTCTTCTCCAAGCATTAATGACTTTTCTAGCACGGTTTGAGTTGTGAAACCTCTCTCTTTTTCTAATTCAACAACATATTGTTGAATGTTTTTTAGTGTTGGATCCTCTTTTAATTCTTGCATACTTTTTTCGTTACAGCTTATTTTAACAGAGGTGAAATAATTTAACAATAAAAAATGATGCAGACAGAGCGATTACTGCACCTTGCTTCTACGCTTTGTTCATCGATATACCGACGTACTTGTTAATGTGATTGTGCTTGTAAGGGTATCTTGCCCAGATGTCAGTCATGGATTCTGTTCTGAGATCTCCGAGATAAAGGACGCATTCCGGCTGGTCAAAGACGGGCCATGCATGGACTCGCTGATCGGGGTAGACGATGATAGCGTATCCTTCAGTGTTTTTCTCCCAGAAAGTAAACTTGATTCTAGGCTTCCATCCAAGTCTCTCTTTCAACTGCTTCAGTTCAACGAACTTAGCCATGATATCCGCTGAACTTGCGAAATCGTCGCCAATTAGGCTTTTTGCACGTCCTCGCAGGATAGGGATCACCATTTTGACCTTAACGATGTTCAAGATATCGGCTATTTGGATGACGTAGCTCAGATGAGGCAATGTCTTTTGGAGAAGCACTGTAGACAATGACACTTCGATGTCTGCATCTCTCAGGGCAAGTAAGCCCTGAATGATGCCATCGAAATTGCCTCGAACTTGGTCGTTAATCAGTCGTGGACCATCTAGCCCAGCGTTGACGTAGTGAACTTTTCCCTTGAGCTTTTTACAGACATCGGGAGTCATCAATATGCTGTTGGTTGGAAGTCCCAAGACTTGAAATGCTCCGTGGTACATTTCGATGACTTCGAAAATGTCCTTTCGAACGAGTGGTTCGCCGCCAGATAAATAAATTCTCGGAGTACCTGTCAGTTTTATTTTTAACGTTTCGAGATCTTCCTGGCTAGGTTCTTGATAGATTTCAGATTCACTACAGGATTCGCATGCAAGATTACATCGTCTGGTGACTTGAACGATCACGGAGAGAGGCCCGCTGACTTTTGCATAGTCAAGGCTACTGTTGTCTGCTGAGAATTCGTGATTCGCGAAATCGAAAAAGATTTTACTCATGGTTACTACTCCTTTTCTTAACTTTCTCGTTGCCTCTTTGCGTTGTTAAGGGGCAGCATTATTTGATCATAAATGATCATTTTGGTCAATACTTACACCTTGAATTCGTTTATAATCTGCCATGGAGTATACGATTTGCTTTTTGTTAGCACCCACCATAAACTCTCAACCAAAACAAAATCCGACCTTTTGCGAGATCGGATTTTGGTGGTGTGACCAGAGGGAGTTGAACCCTCGCCAGCGGGACCACAACCCGCTGTTCTACCGTTAAACTATGGCCACCATGCTCAATGAACAATGAACAATTAAAAATTTACAATTTAACTGCCGGTTGCTCACAAATAAAAGTACGCGGTGATATTTATACCGTATTTTGCGGTCTTTGGCAAGATTGGGTTATTCTTCAATCATTTTGCGCATTTTATCCCAATAGTGCTCTTTCCATCCGGCGGCGACCATGTCGTATTTGTCCTCCGGAATTCCGGTTTGGGAGAATATCAGTTTGCAGCCGTCGTCCGTGGGAAAAATCTCAAAAGTGACGGTGGAAAAATGTCCTTCCGGCCAATCTGAACCTCGCCAGGTTTGAACGATTCTGGCATTGTGGTGCAGTTCCTCGTTAACCGCCTGGATCATACCGTCGTATGCGCTGACGGAGCCGCCGATCTCGCGGTTTATCTCCGCTTTGGCGCCGGTAAATTGCGAATGCTTGTCCGAATCCAGCAGCATCTCATAAATGACATGTGGGCCGGCTTTAAGCCCGATTTCTTGTTGCAGGCTTTTTGTGTTCATAGCGAGTTGAGTTAATTATAAATTTTGACGTTGCTAACGTTTTAGAAACCAAAGATCTTTTGGAACCTTTTATTTGGTTTGCAGTTTTTTGGATTTTTCGGCGCGCTTTAGTGCGAGTAAAAATCCGCCCCCGCCCTTTTTTACCCATTTGGACGTTCGGGCAACGGTCGTTGAGCTTAATGACGTGGCTTTTTGTATGTCCGCATAAGACATGCCGGCGTTAAGCATTTTTACAACTTGCCAGCGTTTTGCAAAATCCTCAATTTCTTCGGGGGTTAATAAATCATGAAAAAACAACTCAGCTTCGTGAAGAGTTTTTAAACTCAGGATAATATTATACAGTTCGATTTTATTTAACGCGCGTTTATTCATAAGTGCGAGGTTATGCACTTACTTTACTACGATAAAGGAGAAAGTCAAAGTTTATAAATAGTCTGATTTACGGCGATTTGATAAGTTTTATCACCGATTATCAACAAAGATGAGATAAAATACTTTATTTGAGTAAAGTGCACATGTGGATAAAATGATGCAAGTTTAGCTCGGTTAAGCGTCAAAAATGTCTTTTTTGACAAGATGTGCAAAGGTATGGGAAGTTTAATGAAATAGAACTTGAAAATGGATGCATCGGAAGAAAGGTGCCATTAAATTTAACCATAATTTTCGGCAGGATCGGCAGCTTAAGGAGTCGGGTACAATTAAAGATTGCAAACACGCGAATAATTTTTTGCGATTTGCGTTGTTTTGAGAAGCCACGACCTGTCTGTCTTTTTCAAACTCTTTTTAAACCTTGAGCCGGTCATTAGTCATCAGTCATTTGTCTTTAGTCTTTAGTCATTAGTTTTCCTAACCCCACTGATATGATCTTCGAAGATCCAACCCGCAGACGCTGGCGGATTGCAGTCGCGTCCTTTACGCTCATGGCCTTGCTCGGCTTGGTTTTAGTTAGCCTTTCGGCGGCTGCACTTATGACCAACCCGGAGCTTCCGGGTTTGGATGATGGGACTAAAACTGCAAACGCAGCGTCGAGCCAACAAACGTCGATAGATGTTTTTGATGCTGTGTCGCAACCAAAGACGACGGAACAATGGAAATACACGGGACCTGCAGTCGATGCGACCTTGATGGGTGCGGCGGTTACCGGCACCGCGCTGCTTGCATCTGTTTCAAAAAAAGGTTCTGCACTCAGCTCGGCTTTTTTATTGCAGCAAGACTCAAACAGCGTGCGTTCTTTTAAGGGGCATACTGCAAATTTAGACGTTGTATATCCGGATTGGTTTTTTCTTTCGCGTACCGATTGTTCGGTCGATGAGCGCATTAACCCGGATGTGACTTCAGTGTTGCATTCATCCGGCGTAAATATTGTGGCAAGATTGACTGACGGTGAGGGTCAGGCGAGCTATCAAAAGCAAGCGTCCGCCGTGATGAACGATCCGACTCTGCGCACCTGCGTGGCGCAAAAGCTGGCGGAAGAGACAATAAAAAATGGTGGCAAGGGTTTGTTGGTAGACATCGAGTCGCTGGATCCTGCGGATGGAAATGCGTATTTGAGTTTTTTGATTGAGTTGCAAAAATATTTGCACGCGCAGAACATGTGGTTAATTGTTGTGGTGCCTTCGGGCAGCCAGGCTTATCAGGTTGATGCGATCTCCAAAATTTCCGATGCGGTTCTTGTCGTCATGCACGGCGAACATTACGCTGCGAGCGCGCCCGGTCCGCTCGCAAGCCAAGGTTGGTTTGAAGAAACTCTAAATCATTTTTCGCAGATTGTTCCCGCAGACAAGCTCTTGGTCGGCTTGGGATCTTACGGTATGGACTGGCCGATTGCGCCTACTGGTACTGCCAGCGGCCTGACTTACGGCGAAATCATGTCCACTGCAAAAGTCTCCGGGGCGTTGCCAAAACTTGCGCCGAAAAGTTTGAATACGACTTTCGGTTATCAAGATGCAAACGGAGCAGAGCACAACGTGTGGGTGCTGGATGCGCTTGCGTTGTGGAATCAGTGGAAGAAAGTCCAAACCGAAAAATCTCTCGGCGTCGGGGTTTGGCGATTGGGTTCCGAAGATCCAAATATTTGGAGTTTTTTGGCGAAATCAAATCCAAGTATTGATGCGCTTAAAACTATCGGATCTATTTACAGCGTTTATTCTTCCACCGGCCCAGAGATTTTTAAGATTCAGTCCAACCCAACAAACGGCAGCATAAACATTTCGCAAAACAAAGACGGTTTGATACAAAATGCTGATTATACCAAATTGCCGTCCGGTTATATTTTATCGAGAGTAGGGAGTGCGCCTCCGGAGAAATCTTTGGTCTTGGCTTTTAGCGGCGGTCCGGATCCGGTTTGGACTCAGCGCATCATGGATACGCTCTCTTCTTTTGGAGTTCCGGCAGTGTTTTTTGTCACCGGCAGTCAAGCTGGTAAATATCCCGACGTATTGCAAAAGATTTCTGCGGCCGGTTATGTCATCGGAAATCGCAGCGACATCAGCCCGTCTGATTTGCAGAGCGTTCCGACCGATCAGTTGAGAACGGAAGTGAATGCAACGCAGCGCATGATTGAAAATGCGACAAACCGTCACAGTCTGTTGTTTGAAACAAACTATCCAAATACTCCGGAAGACGTCGCGCCGCTGACAACCGTTGCGGATTTGGGTTATGTGATTGTTGCGCCGAATGTCACGCCTAAAGATTGGGAGTCGACGGATGCTGATCAGCTTGTGGCTGATATTGAAAAGCGGATTACGGCACCGGAAAGTCACATAATATCTTTGCATGACGGCGGAGGCGATCGATCGGTTTTGATTTCTGCACTCAAGACGTTGATTCCCGCACTGCAGTCAAAAGGATATAAATTTATACGCATGGACGAGGCGATCGGTGTCAGTCAAAATCAACTTCTTCCGTCATATAACGGCAATGAAGCGGTTTTTGTAACCGCGACAAACATCGTGGATCGTATGCGCAATTTGTTTTGGCCGACCATCTTTTGGCTTTTCTTGATGACCACGTCTTTCTCGCTGTTTAGAATTTTGTTCATGAGCATCTTTGTTCTGCGCTCGACTAAAAAACACGGACGCAACAAAATCAGGGCACCGGGGAACAAATTCGTTTCTGTTTTGATTCCGGCTTACAACGAAGAAAAAACGATAGGCAAAACATTAGAGTCTTTGCAGGCCAGTACTCATCAACGTATGGAGATGATTGTCATTGATGACGGAAGTACGGATAGGACGGCTGAAGTGGTTGAGGAATATGCGGCCAAAGATTCTCGCATACGCTTGATTCGCAAACCCAATGGCGGCAAGGCGACGGCACTTAATATGGGAATGCGCGAAGCGACTTATGATATTGCGGTCACGATTGACGCTGACACGATTTTGTTGCCGGAAACGGTCAATGAATTGATTAAGCCTTTCGGCGATCCCACGGTCGACGCGGTTTGCGGCAATGTAGAAGTCGGCAACGTGCACAATGTACTCACCGGTTTTCAGGCGCTTGAATATATCACGGCACAGAATTTTGATCGGCGTTGTTTTGAGGAATTAAATGCGATCAGCGTTGTGCCGGGCGCGACAGGCGCATGGAAACGTCAAAGGGTTTTGGATATCGGCGGTTATGAAAGCGACACGCTTACGGAAGATGCGGATTTGACCATCAAAATGCTGGCCAGCGGCGGTCGAATCGTTTACGCGCCAAACGCGCGTTCCAGAACAGAAGCGCCGGATAACCTCAGAGATCTTTCCAAACAGCGTTTTCGTTGGAGCTTTGGCACCTTCCAGTGTCTGGGCAAATATTCAAACTACTTTTTTAGAGGCGCAGTCGGCTGGGTGGCTCTGCCTAACATTTTTATCTTTCAAATCATCTTTCCGCTGCTTGCTCCAATCGGCGATGCCGTATTTATCTTGTCGTTGATCAGGGGGGATTTCTCAGTTTTGTTCTGGAGTTATATATTTTTTACGATCATGGACGTCATCGGTTCGATGTTCGCGTTTCTTTTGGAGCACAAACCAAAACGCCTGATGCTCTTTGTTTTGATTCAAAGGTTCTACTATCGTCAGTTCATGTACGTCACGATCATTCGTGCTATCATCGCCATGCTGCGCGGCCGCCGTTACGGTTGGAACAAGCTTCAACGCACCGGCACGGTCGCCGCCGCTCCGTCGTTGGCTGAAAAAGCCGGTTGATGAGTTTAGAGTTAGACGCAAGATTTTGCGTCTCTACACAAACTCTTC
>Ga0172379_10006480_pt1 | contig 15649 bp, 17 predicted proteins | sample GrowelOW334metaG_FD_119756 | JGI IMG/M metagenome (GOLD analysis project Ga0172379, IMG submission 119756) | Groundwater microbial communities from an aquifer near a municipal landfill in Southern Ontario, Canada - Groundwater well OW334 metaG | ecosystem: Environmental > Aquatic > Deep... | reverse complement strand
TCAGAAACGCAATCTTCATATCTTATTATTATGGAGCTTTCCGGATTATTTTTATTAAAATCAAAATATGCATTATTTTGCATAACCCAATTTTTTGCCAAAGACTGAAAATTTTCTTTGTCTCCATCGCAAAACATCGCTATCTGGCTTAAAATGGTGTCTGACGGGTTTCTGACCATAAATATAAATTTTGCTTCCGGAAAAATATCTTTTAAAAATTCCAAAACTCTGTCTTCTAAGCCGTACCTGATTTCTTTGAACCCCCAAAATTTATTGTTCAACCCCTGCGGATTGAAAAAAGATTCTAAAAAATATCTGAAATTGTTTTTTATTCCGTCTTTATCAAAACAATTGTCCCAAGCAATCCAATTGGCCGGGTTTTTTATTCTTTTGAGAGAGTTTTCCATCCTTGCATCATCCTTGCCGGGAATAACGGCTTTATTTTTAAAGTCGCCATCTAAAAAACTGAAATAAGCTTCAGCTGTTTGTTTCAAAAAACCTCCGTGTTCCCCCCATATGCAAATATCTTTGTGGCTGTTTAAAGTCCTTTGCAAAAGGGTGGTTCCGCTTCTGCCTGAACCCATAATAAACAAAGGACTGCCTGTTTTATTTGTTAAGTTTTCTTTAAGCATTAATGAAAAACGAGAAAGTAGTTAACCTTCTCATCTGTTATAACTGCTTTTAATGTCGGCTCAAAAATTTTCCGTTAAGACAAACGGCTGTCTTGAGCCTCATCTTTTTCTTTATTTTTAAGCGCTTCAATCTTGTATAAACTTTCCAAAACTTTTAATGAAACCGAAATATCGTTAATCTTTTCTGATATTTTTTCTATTTTATAATTGGTTTCTTGCCGTGAAAATTCCAATTTATCAAATGCTATTTCCATCTTTCTGTTAAGGTCCGCTTTTTCCGATAAAAAGTCGCCATCAATTTTCTGTTTGTCTGATTCCAGCTTCTCTAATAATTTTTCAAAAAAAGATAAAATGTCTTTTTTAAAATTATCCACATATCCTGATATGTTTTTTTCCGCAGAAAATTGACTGTCCAAAATCTTTTTTTCAACATCTAAAAGATAATCTGACCGCTTGTCTATGTTGTGCTGTATCCTGATATAGGCTTGAAAAGATAAAAACAATACCAAAAGAAATAATGTAACGGGCGCGCAATAAAACGCCACAACTTTTGAATAAAAAAGTCCAAATACAGAGAGAATAGAAAATAGAGAAATCAAAAACAGTAAAGAATTTTTTATTTTTTGCTCTAAATCCATTTTAAGGCTTGGTTAGTTTATGGCTTTTTATCTTAATAATCAATACTACTATTTTCCGGTTAAAGTGCAAGCAAATTCAAAATTCTACATAGATTTTCTGTACTCGTCAATAACTTCCCTTGGAAGGCCTGTTTTGGCAATTCCCCCGTTGTTTAAATAAAAAGCTGTATTGCAGTAATTTTCTACTGTTTTTAAATTATGCGAAGCCAAAATAACTGTTGATCCGCCCTTTATAAACTCTGCCATTTTTTGGATAGCTTTTTCTTCAAAATCAATATCTCCGCCGGCTCCAAAAACTTCGTCCAAAAGCAAAATATCAGGTTTTGAGTAGTTTAAACAATGTATTGTTGCTGAAAAGGCTAACCTCACAGCCATACCCGAAGAAAATTGGTAAACTTTGGTGTAAACAAAATCTTTCAATCCGGCGAATTCCACTATTTCATTGAATTTTGATTTAACGTCATTTTGGCTTAATCCCATCATGGCTCCCATCAAGTAAATATTTTCTTCCATTGTCAGTTTGGGGCTTAATCCATGATTAAAACTTGATAAATAATTAACTGATCCTGAAGTCTTTAATTCCCCGCCGTCAGGTTCATAAATGCCGGCTATAATTCTTAACAGCGTGCTCTTCCCCGAACCGTTTCTGCCAATTACTCCAATTATCTGGCCCGGATATGCATGGAAAGAAATATCTTTCAAAACTTCCAGTTTTTTCTTTGACTCTCTGCCGGAAACAAAAGCTACAAGCTTTGCCAAAGCCCCATCGTTCTTTTTAAACCCTATATTAAAGGTTTTTGATATATTTTTTAATTCTATATTTTTTTCTTTTTCCATTTTTATCTCGCTAAACCATTTCTGCGAATTTTAGTTTATATTTTTTAAAAATAAATATTCCAAGGCCAAAAATCAATATGCTGAAAAACACCATGAGAAGCAATGTTGAAAACCCGGGAACTCTGCCGTAGATTATAATTTCTCTGGAAATATTTATAAAGTGGAACATCGGATTCATATAGCTGATTCTATGAAATAAGGAATTTGCCGGCATAGAGTAAAAGATAGGCGTTAAAAACCAAAGAAGCCTGCAAAAAACGCTCCATATGTTGGACAAATCGCTGATATATACTGCCACGGTTGCCAGCATAAAACCCACTCCGAGCACAAACATTAGAAACAAGAAAAATATTGGAACATAGAAAATAATCAGCCATAAACTGGCCTTGAAATAAATCATAAAAGCAAAGAAAATGCACATTTCTAAAATATGCGAAAAAACAAACTGAAACACGCTGGACATAACCAGAGATTCAAGGCTGATTTTCATTGACTTTATCAAATTTCCGTTAGCCATTATAGATTTTAAGGCTATTGAAGTGGAATTTGTAAAAAAATTGAACATTATAAGCCCAAGAAAAAGATAAAGCGGATAATAGTTTATAGGATGCTGGCCTATAACCCCGCCGATGAGCAAGATAATTCCAAAAAAACACAAGGGTTCCAACAAATACCACAGAAAGCCCAGGTAACTGCCTTCGTTTCTCAATTTAAAATTAGCTTTTGCCAGAGAAAAAGCCAGTCTTAAAATATCTTTAAACTCTTTAATCAGGAGCGCCAATTTTTTAATATTTTTTTTAAAATCCATAAAAATTATTTGATAACCTTGAACAGCACAAACCCCTCTTTGCTTTCATTTATTTTTTCAAACCCTGGGCAATCAAAATCATACATATAAACATAGCTTATTGGGTTGTCCTCTATAAATTTTGTTTTTTCTAAGCAATTGGCAGTTAAGAAGGCAAACGCATCGCTTTCTTTTCCAAGCGAGATTGTCCCCTCTTTAGTTATAACAGGATAGTTGTCAGTTGCAACCCCGATAACCGTTCCCTTCCAGGGAATGCTCAAAAATTTCTGATTTTTAATATCCTTAAAAATTTCTACGTCTTCTTCTGTTAAATAATTATTTGCCGGAGACTTGGGCACAGATACTGCCCCGGTGGCCGAATTTATCAAGACAAGCTTTTGCCAATTGCTTCTTTGAGTGTAAAAAGGAGCCAGGGCCAGGAATAAAACCAGCATCCCAATTTCGGCATATTTTAAAAACGGCTTGATATTTTTTATTTTTTTAATGAAATAACTTTCCAGGGCATCCAGCCCAAAGCCCGATGCCAGGCATATTAATATTGATGCAAAAAACACCGCTCTTTCATATTCTATCACAACCCTGTAAGCAGAAAGGGAATAAAAAAACCAGAATAAAAGGCATAACATAATTTGCCAAAACAGCCATTTTTTGTTTTTAAAAATAAACGGCAAGCCCAAAAATCCCGCTAGGCTTACAGCTGGCGGGATTATGTTATAAAAAGCGTACTGCGGAATATTGAATCCGCTGAAAGAAAGATAATAAAATTTTGAAATTATTACATTGGCCACAAAAGAAAATGGTGAAATCATCAAAATAAGAAACAATACCGGCAATCCAAAGGCCAGGCACATTAAAGAGTAGCCGATATTTTTAAACGCCTTCTTCTTATCTTTGTAAAATTTTTGGAGCAAAAAAATCAAAAATCCCAGCCCATAAAAAATAGCCAATGGTGGATAAAATAATAAAACCATCAGCAAAGCCAGTCCGGACATTATTAAAGCGTCAAGCGAAATAAAGCAAAAGCCCATTAAACAGAAAATCACTCCCAGGCTCATAGGAATAAAATGCCACAAACCCGGAAAGTTCGCTCCGCAGGTTATATACAAAATAGACGACGAAGCTATCCCGGACAATAATTTTGAAACATTGTTTATTCTTAAAAAAATATAAGCTAAGCAAATCATCAAAACGTTCATAGCCAAGGAAAGCGCCGCATATTGAGTTAAAGGATCAAGGTTTAAAACCAGCATAACCCCGGCCATAAAAGAATGAAAGAATACCTCCAAATTATGAAAAAAAGTGTTATCTAAATTTTTCAACGGCAATGACCGGGAGTCAATAGAACTTTTAACAAGCGAGACTGCATACCATTCATCTGAAAAATACGGATAAACGTACTCCATATTTTTTACTTCATGATACGAAACGGTTTGGTCTGTGGCTAAGTTTATTTTTCCGGTATAGTTATAATGAATATGATAAAGAGTAAAAGCTGAAACAAAAATGATAAAAATCAAAACCCAGTCTATATTTTTGAAACTGAAAATTAATTTTTTGCTGTTTTTATAATAAAAAAATAGCAAAATTATATCAGCTAAAACAATAACCGCAATAATCAGCCAATAATAAAATATGGAGAACAGCTGGGTGAAAAACGATAATCCTGCAAGGAATAAAAAAATAGAAAAGAGGACATAAACAAATCCCCTTTTTTTATTTTCAAAAAGGCTTAAAAATATAAACGGAATGGCTAATAAAATCAGCCCCAAGATAAACTTATACATTAAGCCATTTTATAATAATTTTTGAGTTAAATCAAAAGCAATGAAAAACGCCTCAATTAAGAGACGTCCTTCGTTGCTCCGACTTTTCTAGAAGATTCTAGCAAATGTAAAGTGGGTGTCCTCACGCAAAGACCACGGCCTTTGCAAATATTAGACTCCCATAAAATAAGCTCGTACAGAATCTATTTAGAAAAGCGCCAGAGCTACCTTTATTTTAACCCCTCCAGAACCCTTGTCAATTGCCGGTTATAACCCCAAACTCTTGACCAGTTGTTTTATCAGAGAAACCACAACTGGAGGCGGCATTAAGCTGTTTACGTCATTTCCTTCGTCGTCTTTTACCTGCCATGGCTTTTCTTTTGTTTCAATTGAGCCGTCGCCCTTCAAAACATATTCAAATTCCGGAGTAATTTCATAGTCATCGGTATATTCTTTTACTTTATCAACTGGAATTGAATTCCTCAAAAGTATTTTTGGCAGCCCCTGAAGATTCATTGCCTGTTTGATTAACAACTCATCTTTGTTAAGCCTTTCTCTGATTGGTTCAATTCCCTGCTCGTCTCCCTCTTTTACAACCATCCTTGTCCCCTTGCAGCTTGAATTATCGCATATCAAATGAAACTTGCCGGTTTCCTTGTCATATTCAACCTGTTTTGTGGGCAATAGCTTCAAACTTCTTGAAGTGTTGCAAATCGGGCAGATAACTCTTGATTTTACCCTTTCATCAATGACAGTCGTGGGCACATCAATCATCACAAACACATCCGGGTCGTCTCTGTAATTTATAAGGTCTCTGAAAAACAATGAATATGAAATTTGATCAAAGTCCCTTGGAAATCCGTCAAGAAAGATTGATTTCTTTCCCAGTTTTTCAATCTCTCTTTTTGCCAAGGCCAAAATCAATTCTGTGGGCAATAAAACTTTTGTGCTTCTTGATTCCAAAGATTTTATTATGTCTTCAAGAGGTATAAATCCTCTGTAATTTTTCTGCAAAAATTCCACCAACTCTTTCTTCTTGGTTTCGTCTCTCAAAACTTCGTCAAACGACCTTATCATGTCACCAATGGAAAAATGGGCTATTTTGTCTTTATCAACAATTTCAGCGAACATTTTTGAATATGTTCCTTTGCCCGAACTTTTTTTACCCAATAAATAAGCTATAAAAGTGTTTGTTTTTAAAAACTCCCTAAGCTTTTTAATTTCCGGGCCGGCTTTGTATTCAAAATATTCCTGCCTTTGCTTTACATCAGTCAAATCAAACTTCTTATAAATTTCGCTCTTGGTCTTTAAAATTGGAAAATCAATATCCTTCATAATAATTTTTAATTTATTTTAATATTTTTTCCGTCCGACAATATTTCAATATCTCCGGACTGGTCTGTTCTTAGCGTTTTTATATCATAATTTTTCAGTTTTTGCAAAGTTTCAGGCGTAGGATGCCCGTAAGAATTATCGGCCCCCACAGAAATTACAGCCATTTTAGGGCTAACGCTTTGCAAAAATAAATCCGATGTTGAATATTTTGACCCGTGATGAGCCACTTTTAAAACATCTGAAATCAGCCCAACCTTGCTGTTGACCAGGTCTTTCTCCAAACCAGATGACATATCTCCGGTAAACAAAAAAGAATTATTCCCAAAAACCAATCTGGAAATAACACAGGCGTCGTTGCTGGTTTTTTCAACCGCTCTTCCACCCAAATTTTCAAAAGGATATAAAACATCAATTATTGCTTCTCCAATTTTTATTCTCTGCCCTAATTCTGCCGTGATAATTTTTATTTTTGAATTTTTTTTCTTATCTAAAATTTCAACCAATTTTTTATATTCTGGCGTATATCTCACAACCCCGGACCACAAAAAATAATCTGCATTGTATCTTTGCAGAACATCCATCAAGCCTTGCATATGATCTGATTCAGGATGAGTTAAAATTACCAAATCTAAAGACCTGTCCCAAAAAGGCATATTTTTTGCCAATTTTTCCAAAACTGCTGACCCCGGCCCGCCGTCAATCAAAATTTGGTGGCCCTCGGGAGTTTTTACAAAAATGGAATCGCCCTGCCCCACATCAAAAAATTCCACTTTTAAATCTTTTGTTTCAGCTAAAGCAAAAACCTCCTGCCAGGCAAAAATATTCAACGCCAGCAAAAACCCTATGAATATCAAAAATGATTTTTTATTCCTCTCCAAAAATGCTTTCATTTAATTATTATACCTGCCTGCCAGTAGCCAGGCAACAAAAAAGCAGAGACAATTCCCTGCTTTATTTATAAATTTTCCAAAGATTCACAGCTTAAACCACTCGTGTGCCTTAACGAGATATTCCAGCGCCATTTGCGCTGTCTTTATTTCTTTCTCTTTAGGCTCACGGGTTGTCAAATACTTTTGGAGGAAAAATGATGCTTGGGAAAATACCCACACCCTATCCCATCCAAAAAATGTATCTACCCATAAAGCGCCCTCAAAGGATAAAATCAAAACGAGAAAGGAGTTGATAGCGAAATAAGAAGAAACGCCCGGAACCATTATCGCTATGCAAATTAATGGCAGAAGAAAACGTCCTCCGCACTTCGGATGAACACGACTTTCTTTCTTGATGTCTTCCAGTTCAACCGAAGCATTTCTTTCAAAGGAAGCGATGGCCATATGTTCTGCTCCATGCCATCGGCGGATGGGAGATATTTTGTATATGGCATACCCCACGACAAAAGTCAGTATAAAACAGAATTCCCGAGAATCAAAAGTCTGACGGAAGATGGGCTCAAAGCCGTGCTTGCTTACATACAAGTAAGTGATTCTTACCAAAAAAATATCAATCACCAAACTGATTAAGTCAGTGATTTTTAGGTCTGTTAATATCCTTTTCAACATGCCGTCAGATAAAATTAACGCCAGCCTTAAGATTCTGGGAATTGGTAAGTATCTGTGTTTAACGAGAAACGTCTTCAGCCAGGAATTTTTTTCTATCTGGCAAGAAATTTTCCCGTCCTCACCGCAAACAGCAGTTGATATGAACTGCTCCGAAGCAATGCTGATTTTTCCAAGAGCAGATGATCCGCCGACAATGGTGATTCCCATTTCAAACATCCCTCCCCGGTTATGCTGTTTTGATTGTGAATGAGCTGAATTAACATTATAATAATAGCACGATTTTGAAAACTAGTCAAGAATATTAATTATAACTGGAGAAACAAAAACACCCCCGTATTTCGGGGGTGTTTTTTATAAAAAGAAATTACTTCTTTAATCCCATGATTCTGAACATTTTTGTTCCGCACTTTTCACATGTTCCTGTCATAGCATTTCTCTTTTTTCCGCCTTTTCCATTCATTGATACTTCCTTTTCATCTTTCATCATTCTTTTTGCCTTGCACTTTACGCAATAAGCTTCTGTTGCCATTTTAAAATAAAACCTGAAGCATGTAATTTAGAAAATTTAAGTTTCTAAATTCAAATTTCAAATTTTTAATTACTAAGTTCTTATTAATATTCAACTTGGTTTAATCGACCTTGTCCCAAGGTCGACAACCCCGGGAATCGCCTCTTTTGGTGTATTATCCTATTTTAGCCTAATAAACAGCCTTGTCAACTATTTTTACGAATATTTTGCCTTTATCCGGCTACCCAGCCTCCGTCAACCACCATTGTTGACCCTGTCATATATGAAGATTCATTAGATGCTAAAAACAAAACTGCATTGGCAATTTCTTCAGCCGAGCCATTTCTTTTCATGGGAATTTTGGCCATCATTGCCTCCCGCACTTTTGGATCAATTGTTGTCGTGTGCGTACCGGGAGTGTCAATTGACCCTGGGTCAATATTATTTACTCTAATCCCCAAAGGAGCCAATTCTAAAGCAATTGCCTTTGACATCGCAATTATTCCGCCCTTAGAGGCGCAGTAATGCGAAAGCCCTTGGAATCCGATTATTGCAGCAACCGAAGCAATATTCACAATTGCCCCGCGAAAACCCTTTTCATCGGGTGTGTTTTTCTGCATTACTTTGGCGCAAGCTTGGGCCATCAAAAAATATCCTTTTAAGTTTATATCAATTACTTTCTCAAAATCGCTTTCCTGCATTTCCAAAAAAGGTTTGAAAGGAAAAATGCCCGCATTGTTCACCAAAATATCAATTTTGCTAAATTTCTTTAAAGCTTCCGCCACCACATTATCTATTTCTGCTTTTTTGCTGGTGTCGCATTTAACAGCTATCGCCTCGCCTCTCATTTTTTTAATTTCCTCAACAACTAACTGGCACCCCGGCACATCAATATCACACAAAACAACCTTTGCGCCGGCTCCCGCTAATTTTAAAGAATGAGCCCTGCCCATTCCCTTGGCAGCTCCGGTAACTATTGCAACCTTGCCTTTTAAATCACAAAATTTTGGAGTTGTTCTATTTAAGCCAAACATATTTTAAAAAATTAATAGTATGTTTTATTATACCATTTTTATTTTCCGCAAACAAAAACCCGAGCAAACATACTCGGGGTTTATTAAAAAATCTAACAATGCATCACCTTGAAAGGAGCTCGGAGACTACTTCAATAATCACCTGCATTTCCAAGGGTCTGCTTACAAACCTGTCGGGCCGAGGCTTTCTTAGTCCTCCACCAAAAAACGAAAAAAGCTCGGCTTTTTCATCATGATGAAACAATGGCTGTCCGTTGGACAGCAGCACGAGCGGCAATGGAGGCTGGTGCTTTTTTGAAATACCCATCACTCTCAAAACACTCCCGTCGTCCGACACATCCTGGTCTAAAACCAGCACGTCGGGCGTGAGCAATCGCACGCGCATTTCAACCTCGGGAACATTTTCAACTACTGTGACAACATAACCGCTGTCAACAAATGCGTTCACAATCAAGCTGCGAAGCGCGGGCTTGGCGCTCACAACCATAATTCTCTTTTGAGATGTCTGGGGCATCATTCCCTCCTTGATACAAAGTCATTCAGTTGTCAAAAAAACGCTAAAATTATTATAGCCTATACTTTTAAAAAAGTCAACCAACACTTCAGACCGGTCTGAAGTGTTAGCTCCCCTGCAAACAAAAAGCGAGGCCAAACCTCGCTATGATATACTACATCTTCAAGCCGGCGCGTTGGCCAGATTTTTCATTTCTTCAAAAGCCTCTTGGCGTAAAGAAGATTCTGAAGGGGCAACATAATACACCCTTTTCCATCTTTCAAGATCTTTTCCGGCAAACTTTGCCAAGCCTTCTGCCAGCTTTGTTCTGGTTTCTGGATTTGAATTACCAGTTAAAAAAGAGCTTAAATATCCAAATTCATCAAAACTATTGGCAAAGCTCATTCCCAACAAAATAAGTCTTTCTCTCTCATCATAAAATCGGCTAATGCCGATTAATCGCTTGCAATCTGAAAAATCGGCAATACAAGCAATTGCCATTTCTTTTAAAATTGCTTGCGCAGAATTATTGCAAAATTCTGCCAATAATAACAGCCAATCTTTCAATGGCAGTTTAAATGCTTTGATTTTCAGCAAAATTGCTTGCTTCACTTCACGAACATGGGACCGTTCATTCGCCCTGATCCAATCTTTGCACTCTAAGCCGTCAATAGCCGCAATTTTTTGAATTGCTTCTTGAATAAAAGCCTGTTTTATTATAGCCCTGTTATGAACAAAGTTGCAAAATATTACCAAGTCTATAAGAGTTTTCGCCGATTTAAGCAATTCATCAAGTTCGCATTTTCCCGCACATGCAAGGTCCAAACATTCTTCAAAGCTTTTTTCTGATTTTTGCGCAATGAGTTGCTGCTGCCTTTCTTTCGCCCACTTGGTCAACGAATCATTAGGGTGTAAAGAATTTATAATTATACTCAAGTCTTTATCAGAATTTTCAGCTAATCTTTTTACAGCTAAAAAAGCTCTTTCTTTAAGCTCTGGCGGAGTTTTTTCTTCCTCGTAAATTGACTGCCAGTTTAAACGCGTCAAACTTTTCCAGAAATCTTCATTGCCCTGCAAAGCTTCATATTGCAATGCAACAGCAAAACCAAAGCTAAATGTTTTTCTTAGTTCGGCAAAACTAGGCATTTGCCTGTCCTCCTCAAGGAAACGCAATTAATGTCAAAGACGCTACCATAGTTTTACATTGTTCAGCGCCAAAAGTCAACCAAAAAGCGAGGTCAAACCTCGCTTTTTTTATCTTGATTATTCCTTGCAACAGTCAATCACATACTGCACCACTTTGCCAAGTTTTGCCATAATACTTGTTTTCTTATCTTCGTCTTTCTTTTCTATCTGGTTTTCTTCCACTTTTTTAACATCACCAAGGTCAATCAGCTTTAAATTTATGCCCCAAAATAATGAATACAGCTCATATGCCTTTTTAAACATATCTTCTGCTTCCTGTTTATTCCCCTTGGTTAAAGCTTTTGTTCCAACTTCCATAAGCCTCATTGAAGCCGACAGCAAATGTTTTGAAATGCACCAAACCTCTCCCTCATATTCTTTTATAATTTTTTTAAGCAATTCTTTTCTCATCTCGCGAGCCTGCGACAACAAATCAAAATATTCCGGCTTATTTAGTTTGGCTCCGGTGAAAAAGAAGTGTTCTTCAATTGAAATCAAGTTCATTATGGCAATTGATAAATCTTCATCAGAAGACAAATCCAGTTCCTGCTTTTTGCTGGCCTGGACTTTTTTAATGAACTCGTCCACTTTTTTATTTTCTAAATTATCTTCCATATAATTAAGCTTACAATTATTAAAATAAATACAGGCAAAACAACTTTTTGATAATCAAAAAATGATTTGCCGTTGTTTTTCTTTTTTAAATAAAGATGCAATAAATATGATAAATAAAACACTGCTGTTCCAAGCGCCGTTCCAAAAAGTATTTTATCAATTCCAAAAATTTTGTTGTAAGGGTGCCCTATTATTTCGTAGTAATATAGCGGGGCTATTGTCAAAACATAGTAAAACAAAAAGCTTGCTGTTCTGTAAAATTTAAATTTCCAATTCTTTTTTTCAAAATAAGATATTGTCCACATGCTTAAAGAATATAGCAAGGCGCCAATCCACATTGAAGAAATAACATCATCAACACCCAGCCACCTTGATAAGCCCAGCCCGGCTCCCACCGCAAAAACGCAAAGCGGGCATACAGCGGAGGCGGAACCTGCAAAAAATATTCCGGAAAACAAAAATGAAAAATATATTAAAAATTTATTGCGCATTATTATTGTGCTGTTTTATCTTTAAAAAATTGTATAACATCGGGCCCCCCTATTATGCATTTTTCTCCATCCCATAGAAAAGGCACCCCCACCTGATTAATTCCCAACCCGCAAGTTACAGCTTTTTCCAATAAAAGTTTTTCGTTTCCTAAATTTTTTGAAACTTCCAGCCTTGTAAATTGCACTTTCCCCTCAATGTTGTTATCTTTTATATATTTTTCCACATCTTCGCAGTGAGCGCATCCGTCTTTATAAAATAAAACAATTCCGCTGACATCCGGCCTGGGTTTATTAAAAGACTCAAAAATACCGGCAAAAATATTATTTTTGATTCCAAAATACAAACAACCGGCCAAAATCACCAAGGCAACTGTCAAAATAATTAACTTTGTTTTTTTCTCCATATAGCAAGCTAAATTTATAATTATGTAACTTTATTAAATCATAAAAAATTATTTGCATCAAGCATTGACATTTTATTTTGTTAAGAGCTAATATTATTTTATCAGCGGTTCTTTGACACCTTTCAAATAAAACACGGAGATAAGGAGATTTCCCATGAGCTCCACACCACTAGCACAAAATAAAGAAATACGCGTGCATATTCGGTGGATGATTCGCCGAGATATGAAAGAAGTTTTGGCAATTGAAAAAGAATCATTTGAATTTCCATGGATGGAAGAAGACTTCATTTGCGCCCTCAAACAGCGAAATTGCATCGGCATGGTAGCTGAGTATGATGACAGGGTCGCGGGATTCATGGTCTATGAGCTGAATAAGACAAGAATCCATGTGCTTAATTTTGCCGTAGGAGCTGATTTTCGCCGGCTAAACGTGGGCAGCCAAATGATTGCCAAGTTGATTGGCAAACTGTCTTTACAGCGCCGCAGTCGGATTACGCTGGAGGTCAGGGAAACCAATCTCGCCGGCCAGCTATTTTTCCGTGAAAACGGTTTTCGCGCAGTGTCCGTGCTGAAAAGTTTCTACGATGACACACCGGAAGATGCATACTTAATGCAATACCGGTATCATCCGGAAAAAGAACAAGATGTTCCGAAAGGAGCAGATAAAATTGCCAGGTTAGCTGGCTAAATCTCTAATACAATACAGAGGTCTTTGATCTCTGTTTTTTTGTTCTTCTGCCACTTGACTTATTTCTTTAACATTGTAGTATCAAGTTCAAAGCTGGTCTTTGACATTTTGTCCATTTTACCCAGGAGGAGGGCTCTCTATGAGCACTGAATCGCCGGTTCAAAAAAATGAAAAAGGGCATACGCATATCCGCTGGATGATTTGCCGAGATATGTCCGAAGTTCTTGCAATTGAAAACGAATCCTCTGAATTTCCATGGAAAGAAGAGGACCTTATTCGCTGTTTAAAACAGCGAAACTGCGTCGGCATGGTAGTTGATTATGATGACCATGTTGCGGGGTTTATGTTTTATGAGCTGAATAGAGAGTCCATTAATGTGCTAAAATTCGCCGTTAAAAAAGGATACCGACAGCTGGGCATTGGTACCGCAATGATTAATAAGCTTTTTCAGAAACTGTCGCCCGATAGAAGGGCTAGAATCACTATCGGCGCTATAAGCAGCAGCCAGCCATTTTTTGAAAAGTATAAATTCTCAAAAACAGACATCCTGGTGTTAAGCCGTCCTCCATCAGACAGCCAAGCCATAAAAGATAAAAGATTTTTTGTCACAATGACGGCTCCGGAAGATAAGCCGCAAATTAATGAGGTCTTCCCAGAATGTTTCCCTGAAAATGAAGAGGGCTCCTGCTTCGAAAAAGAACTCTGCGGAGCCATTGCCTTTGTTTCAGGCCCTAAGGTCGTAAGCATATTTGACCGGGTGCTGGAAGCCGTAGAAAAAATCTCTGCAGAAAGCGGACAGTCAGACAAACTGGCCGGCACTGTCAAGTATATTGAAAGAAAAAAAGAGTTAGAAATGTCCTCAACGGGAACTGTTGCCGGACTGATTCTAACCACGCAGATAGAAGACGTTTCCCAGGCTATGATAAGGGACATGCTCATTACTCCTGCGTGGCAAAAAGACGCCGATCTTTTGAAAAAAATGATACTGCATGAAATCGTCAGCAATTGCGGGCATCTTTTTGCCGAAGTCAAAAAGGAAGATCTGCCTTTGTTTGAAAGTTTGGGATTCAAACAAATTGGCCAGGTAATGGAATATACTTTCAACGAAAACACGCCAAGACCGGCGGAGTAAATATATATCAAGTCCGTAAAGCTAACAACTTTACGGCTTTTTTTAGCAACATAGTTGACTTAATATTTCTCTGGGGGTAATCTGAAATAAGTCGCTCCTTAAAAACTATATACCGGTTCATAAGGAGACACATCATGCAAGAGCGCAACCGTGAAAAGACACAGCTTCCTGTTTCTGTAAGAATGCTTAACGCAGACAATCCAAAAGAGCGGTCTTGCGCATGGAAGATTGAGAGAGGCTCTTTTAAGTTTACCGACACCAGAAGAGTCTTTGAAGAAAATCTTAAGAGCAGAACCTGTTACGGGTTAGTTGCCGTTCATCATGGAAGAATAATTGGCATTACAATCTATTCCTTCCACGACAAAGATATAGAGTTGCACAGCATAGCTGTTGAAAGAGAATATCAAAAAATGGGAGCAGGCAGCCAAATGCTGGCCAAACTCATTGATGTATTAATAAAAAAGCGCGGAAAAAGAATAATCACCGTTGTTCGGGAAATAAATCTTGAGGCGCAAATATGTTTCCGCTCCAGCGGATTTAAAGCAACAGAAGTTATTCAAGACTTTTATCCTCCTGAAAAAACAACCGAGAATTGTTACATTATGCAATACTTTGCAGACCCCAGAGAAGTATATTTCAAACATAAATGCGGAGGGAAAGCCACAGTCAGAAAATTCCCGATTTTCAATGGCCAAAACCGCATATCACAACTTCTTTCGTAAAGCAAAAGCCGCGAAACTTCGTGGCTTTTTTGTTGCAAATACTATCATTTATGTGTTTTCATTGATAGGGCATTCAATACAACGCTCACAGACGAAAACGCCATAGCTCCTGCAGCAATAGACGGGTTTAACAGCACATGGGTCAGGGGAAATAAAACTCCTGCTGCAACGGGAATGCCGATTACATTGTAAAAAAATGCCCAAAAAAGATTTTGTTTTATCTTGCTTAAAGTGTATTTGCTCAAATTAATTGCTTTTACCACATCTCTTAAATCATCTTTTATCAAAACAATTTCTCCTGTTTCCATAGCCACATCGCTTCCAGAACCCAATGCAATTCCCAAATCAGCTTGAGCCAAAGCCGGAGCATCGTTTATGCCGTCTCCCACCATTGCCACAATTTTTCCTTCGGCCTGCAATTTTTTAATTTCATCTGATTTTCCCTGCGGTAAAACTTCAGCCAAAACCCTGTCTATTCCCAGTTGTTTTGCTATTGAACTGCCAACCCGCCTGTTGTCTCCTGTAATTATTGCCACAGATTTTCCCATTTTATGCAGGGTATCTACTGCTTCTTTGGAATTTTCTTTTAAAACATCTGCCACAGCAATAATTCCGACAACATTCTTGCCCGCAGCCAAAATCATTGCTGTTTTTCCCTGGTCTTCTAAAACCGATATTTTCTCTTCTACATCATCAATAGAAATTTTATTATCGTTCATCAGCTTTCTAGTGCCCAATAAAATCTTCTTTCTGTTTAATGTTGCTTCTACTCCTTTACCAGGAATTGCTTGAAAATTTTTGACTT
>Ga0172379_10006479_pt1 | contig 15651 bp, 9 predicted proteins | sample GrowelOW334metaG_FD_119756 | JGI IMG/M metagenome (GOLD analysis project Ga0172379, IMG submission 119756) | Groundwater microbial communities from an aquifer near a municipal landfill in Southern Ontario, Canada - Groundwater well OW334 metaG | ecosystem: Environmental > Aquatic > Deep... | reverse complement strand
GGATACGGACGGCTCGCATCAAATTATTCGATCCTCAATCCCGTTGAAAGAATTATACCACTATTCAACCACGCTTCGCTCAATGACGCAGGGACGCGGAATGCATCGCCAAAAGTTCTCGCATTACGATGAAGTTCCGAGAGAAGTTGCGGATAAGATCATTTCGGAATACGAAAAGAGCAGACACGGAGAAGAATAATTCCCGAATGAAGTATACAACAATATTTTCAAATTTTGTTGCCTTAGCCTTTGGAGAGTTTTCTTCAAAGGCTTTTGGTTTTATTCCCTGGCGGCTAAATTTTACGCGGCTTGTTATACAAGTTCTAATTTCGGATTGCGTTCGACCATTAGTCCATGAATATTTGTAAACCTTGCTTATCTAAGGGATATGAAATGCAGACAATTTCGTTTTGTTTGCAATCAGTAGACAAGAAGAAAGAAAGGTTCGTTAAATGCTTTTCCTTAAAAAAATATCAATACTATTTCTCAGTGTAGTATTCAGTTTAGCTCTGGGTGAAGTATACTTGAGATATTGCTTCAAGGAAAGCATAGTCCTTTTTCCTCGATATCAGACATCTGCCCGATATGGAGAATTTCTTATACGGAAGAATATTCCAAATTCGAATTATTACCACACTAGTGTTGAGGGACAGTGGCATTTTATGATTAATTCAAATGGATTTAGAAATAATCATGATTACGACTATAAAAAAACAGTAGATACGTTACGAATATTATCAATAGGTGACTCACACACTTTGGGTTATGAAGTGTCTCAAGAAGAAACCTTTTCATCACAAATGGAAATGATGCTTGCAAAAGACTCAATACCCAATATTGTTCTCAATGCAGGAGTTTCAGGTTTTGGAACAGCTGAAGAATTGGTTTATTTGGAAAACGAAGGAATTAAATATAAACCAGATTTTGTTATTTTAGGTTTTTGCAGAAATGACTTTGACGATAATCTCAAATCAGATTTATTCGGACTCGTGGGAGATTCTTTACATATTCACAATAGAGAATATATCCCCGGTGTGAATATCCAGGATTTTATTTATAGATTTTCTGTTGTAAAATGGCTAAGTGAAAACTCTTATTTATATTCCTATACATTTAATGCAGTGTGGAATTTTTTTAAGAATGCCTTGAGAGATAAAACACATTCTGATACGAAAGAATATGCAATTAGTATTAACCAAAACATTAATGATTATCAGAAAACATTATCCTTTAAATTGCTGAGTGCAATATATCATATTTGTAAAAAAAACAATATATCGCTAATTGTGATTGATCTTCCGTCATGGGAATTAAACAATCAAATTATTTCATCAATGGATGAAGTGTTAATGACTAATCCCAGAACTCCTTTGTATGATTATTTTATTAACTATAAAGAAATCAAAGAGAGTGTAAAGGCTAATGAAATTGTTCATATGAGGGGACATCATCATATTTCAAATATGACCCACCGATTTATCGCTGAACGTTGTGCCAAATACATAAAATCAAAAATGAAAGACAAGTGACTATTGATAACTAACATACTCCCAATACAAGATGAGACATTTTACTAATTTTAGATTATTGCTAGTGCTCTTGATATAGCACAATTAATTGACGGAGCTTTACAGGCGTATTAAAAAATGATACTTAATCGCAAAACTTTAATCCCATTGTGTTTTGAGCATGGTTGAAAAACTAGATAAGGAGAAGAAGAGTATTAGCCATTATTTTAAAACTATATTTATTAGTTTTAGTCAATTAGCCTTTGGAGAGTTTTTTTCAAAGGTTTTCGGTTTTTTTACGATGGTATACCTTGCCAGAGTGTTGGGAGCAGAAAATTTCGGTCTCGTTGGTTTTGTTTCTACAATTTCAGCGTACGTTGTATTGTTTGCAAATTTTGGCGTGGAACAATATGCAGCACGCACATTGGCAGCAAGTCCATTAAAAGAAAATGAGCAATTAATCGGCAATGTTATTGGATCACGGTTTATTCTATCACTTCTGCTGTTCATTCCATTCATTTGGTTTGGAATTTTCTATTCCAACACGAGCGGCGAAGTATGGCTATTTATTTTTCAATCCTTATTTATTCTTGCGTGCGCGTTTAATCTTCAATTCTATTTTGTTGCGGTAAAAAACATCTCCACACTTGCGCTCATAAAAACCGTTATTTCAAGTTGTATTCTTCTCTGTTCATATCTTTTTGTAAAAGGCCCTTCAGATTTGCCATTGGTGACGTTGGTGAGTGGAACGATTACATTGCTTGCGTTTCTATGGAGTGTCAGGTATGTTTTCCACAAAGAGCGGTTACACTATAAGGCTTTTTCGTTCTCCAATATTTTTCCTTTGTTAAAAGGTGCGGCCCCGCTTGGTGTTTCCGCGCTGATGATTCAAATTTATTATTCTGCCGATATTGTTTTTTTGGGATTCACAAACCCTGGAGTAGAACTTGGGTATTATACCGGTGCTTATCGAATTATTCTTCTGTTTACATTAATTCCGGGATTCTTTTATTCTATTTTTCTCCCTGAATTGGCAAAAATTACGACTGATCATTTTAAGAACAAGTATACTCAACTCTATATTGGCTTATTGATTTCCTTTGGATGTATTTTGTCGGTTGTTTCGTATATTTGGTCTGCAGAAATTATTAATTTAGTGCTTGGCAAAACATACTTACCAGCCGTGGGAGTTTTTAAAATATTATTAATGAATGTCTTTATGGTTTTTGTGAATGTTGCTCTTGGTAATTTGTTGATCGCCTGGAACAAGCATAATAAATATCTTCTTGTCGTTACATCCGGTGCAGTAGCGAATATTGCCTGTAATATTGTGTTGATACCACAGTATGGTATTTATGGTGCGGCGGTTTCAACGGTAGTAGCGGAGTGTGCGGTTTTTGTTGCAGCATTGTACTACACACATACAATTTTTGGATTAGTCAACAAAGAGGCGAGTTAAATTTTGTGAAATACGATTATTTGATTGTCGGTGCAGGTTTTGCGGGTTGCGTTTTGGCGGAGCGGTTAGCATCGCAACATGATAAAAAAATATTATTGATTGATAAACGGAATCATATTGGTGGAAATGCCTATGATTCTATTAATGAGATTGGAATTCGAATTCATCATTACGGACCTCATTTGTTTCATACAAATGACGAAAAGATTGTACAGTATTTATCTCACTTCACTGAGTGGCATCCGTATGAACATCGTGTTATGTCTTTTGTGAACGGGAAATTTGTCCCGGTGCCAATCAATCGAACTACCGTTAATCAGGTCTTGGGGAAGGACTATCAAACTGACGATGAGGTTGAAGAATTTTTTAATGCTGCAAAAGAAAGTGTAAAAACAATTCGGAATTCTGAAGATGTCGTTGTATCTAAAGTCGGCAGGGAACTTTACAATCTATTGTATAAAGGATACACAACAAAACATTGGGGGATTGATCCTTCGCAACTGGCAGCCTCGGTTTGCGCCAGACTTCCGGTGCGAACGAATACTGAGGATAGATATTTTGATGATCGTTTTCAGATGATGCCGTTACACGGGTACAGCGCAATGTTCAATAGAATGACATCACACAAAAATATTTCTATCTCATTAAATACAGAATTTAAAGACATCTCGTCTGCAACATTTAACCGATTGATCTTTACCGGTCCGATTGACGAATATTTTGGTTTTATGTGTGGTAAACTGCCGTATCGTTCTTTGCATTTTGAGTTTGAGACACTTGATCAGGAATACTTTCAGCCAGTTGCCGTTGTAAATTATCCCAACGATTTTGAGTACACGCGGATTACGGAAATTAAACATGTTACAGGACAAAAAAATAAAAAGACAACAATTGCCAAAGAATATTCACACAATGAAGGAGATCCGTACTATCCAATCCCAAATGATAATAACGCCGCATTATTTAAAAAATACGCTGAAGAATCGGAAAAATTAAAATCAGTTCACTTTGTCGGTCGCTTGGCAACGTACCGCTACTATAATATGGACCAGGTTGTTGCACAAGCATTGTTGACTTTTGAAAGGATAGCAGCTGACCAATGAGTGACATTTCGGAAGATTTAAGAACAGCCGCTGTAGTAGTAACCTATAATCGTCTTCCTCTATTAAAAGAATGTATTGATTCTTTACGAAAACAGACAAGGAAGCTTGATAAAATATTAATTATCAATAACTCAAGCACTGATGGAACTGTTGAATGGCTAAACGAACAAAAAGACTTATATGTTGTTACACAGGAAAATCTTGGCGGTGCCGGCGGATTTCACACTGGGATAAAAACCGCTTTTGAAAAAGGATTTGACTGGATATGGTGCATGGATGATGATGCAGAACCTTTGCATGATGCTTTAGAGAAATTACTGATAAGTGATATTGAGATCAATAAAGTCAGCGCGTTATGCGGCAGGGTCGATAACGTAAAACGGGAAGTGCTTGTAACCCACAGAGGAATTGTCAACCTTAATAAAATAAATCTTTTTCACCTTCATACTCCAACACCCTACGATCTTTATAATGACTCTACAATCCAAATTGATATTTGTTCATTTGTAGGGATTTTAATAAATAGAAAAGCCGTAGAAATGGTGGGGCTGCCAAAAAGGGAATTTTTTATTCATTTGGAGGATATTGAATATTGCCTGCGATTAGCTAAATATGGCAAAATCATTTTGGTTCCTCAAAGTATCATTATTCACAAGGAAATTTCAAAAAGTATTTATTCCCTATCACGAAAATTTTTATGGAAGAATTCAAACAGAATTCCGTTTGAATTTGAATGGAGAACTTATTACTGGAAAAGGAATTTTGTATGGATTATTGATAAATATTATCCAAATTTATTTTATAGATATTGCACACTCGTAATGAATTTTTGGAAATATTTTTTAGGAATTATCCTCTACGATGATCATAAATTGAAAAGGATTAATCTATTGCTCAATGCGTATGCAGATGGGTTGCGAAGCAATTTTAATAACAAAAAACCGATAGAGCTCAATAGTGGCAAACGTTAAATATATCGTAACCTACGCAGATACACTGGAGAAGATCAGTTTCTTTGAAAGGTTTTATCCTGCCGTGCGTGAGTTTGGCTGCGAAATAGTATTGCTGACGAATAGAGTTTCAGCATTATTTCTTTCACACAATATTACGATTCGCCTCGTAACGAAAACCGATCAAGCCAAAAATGGTGAAGAGATTCCGCTAACAAGGGAAGTTAGCGACGGCTCTCTCACTCAAAATGAATCAGAAATATTATTTTGGAGTGTCTATAACGCGGCAAAAAGGGAAGTTGAAAATAATATTATCGAATGTATTTTTATCTTTGGGGGTACAAATACTCCCGAAAAAGCAATGCAACGGCTTGCAAATGATTATGGAATAAAAACTTTGTTCTTTGAATTATCCAATATCCCGGGAAAAATATTTGTTGACCCTGTTGGAACGAATGCTGATTCAAGTCTTTCCAAAGACAATACAATTATAGATAAATATGCTGCAAATGACAGCGATTATGACGCGTGGAAAGAGCTTTATTTGGCGAATAAGAATAAATATAAATTGAACCCTCCTCAAGCTCTTAAACAGAGAACATATAATCCGTTCTATATTGTAGATCATATAGGTTTTAAGTTATTCAATGTGCCATACGAGGATAATCGCTCGTTCTTAGGGAAATTGCAAAGAAAGTTAGATAGAAATACGTTAATCGTATATGATGATTACAATCTTTCGGCAGGGAATTATATCTTCTTTCCGATGCAGGTTAGTAACGATGCTCAAATACTTTTTTACAGCGGAATGAATAACGCCGAAGGTATTGAATATGCTGTTGCGGCGGCAAATAGAGAAGGGAAAACGCTGTTAGTGAAGCCGCATCCTGCTGAAGTAAATCCTAATGAAATTTCCAGAATACTTGATCTAAAAAAAGAACATAAATTCTTATTTGTTAACTATCCTGCCGTTGATATTCTTAACTATTGCGACAATGTTATTACTATAAACTCAACAGTCGGGCTTGAAGCGATGATTATGGGTAAAAAAGTTGAATTTTTAGGAAAAACATTTTACAAAACTTTCACTGAAGCTCGGTTGAAAAAATATATAATGTCTTATCTGATTGATTTTGATTTTTATTTACCTGAACCAATAACGGCAGAGCATATTAATAAAATGCTCCAACGAATAATAAAATATTAGATATTCAGAACTGGAAGTGGATTTTTTATTTTACGAGTAACCAATGAAACATCGCTGTACAATTCTCTTACCTGTATACAACGGATTACCATATCTGGAATATGCTATTACATCTTTACTGGCTCAAACAGAAAAAAGTAGTTTAATTTATGTATTGGATGATGGCTCAACAGATGGGACTTCTGATTATCTAAAAACAATAAATAAGAACGAGGTAAAAATATTCACTCTTGAAAAAGGTGGACTTACAAAAGCATTAAATTACGGACTGGAACGTGTTACTACTGAATATGTAGCACGGATGGATGCCGATGATATATCAGATAAGTGCCGCATTGAAAAACAGATAAAATATTTGGAGTCTAATCCAGAATGTGTGTTAGTTGGCGGATGGATTCGCTATATCAGCGAAGATGGCAACCGCAGAAGCTGGGAAATCAGGGCTCCATTAAACCACGATGGGATTGTGTCAAAATTAAAATTGCGTCAAAGTGCAATAGTTAATGCAACCACTATGTGCAGAACCGAAGCAGTTATTAAGGCAGGCTGGCATGATTCCACTACGTTTCCGGCAGAAGATTATGATTTATTTATTCGGATGTCACAAATTGGTAAACTTGCAAATCTTCCCCAGGTAATACTTGATGTTAGAATACACGAGAAAAGTGTTATATCTAATAATTTTTTTGATAGTTTAACAAAATATGCTGAGTCAGTTGAAAAACATTTTGGGAAAAAAATAAAAAGATCTAGACGCATGTATTTATATTTTGATGCCTGTAGTGCAATTGTATATCGAAAGGGATTGCATTATTACTTAAACAGAATTAGAATATTTGGAGTTGGTTTAATAATTATCGCAATAATATTGAACCCTTTAAGATTAGGTTATTTTTTATCAAAAAGAGTTTTGAAGAGATAGTTTTTGTCTGTAGAATCAACTAAATAGCATTTTAAAAATTATCTTATTTATATACACTTGTAAGTATAACAAAAAATGACATTGGTCTAGCAAATAGTATTGAGTTGATATGAGCGAACAAAATAATATTTTTCTACTCAGAGGCATTAAACTATCTTTTAAACCGTATGCTGAAATTGATGAACTATTGAAGCAACAACCCAACGGGAAATATGAACATATTTCAATCGGATACGCTAATCAGTATACAATAACTTTAACTTCTAATTCTGAAAATTTGAAAGAAATATTTACAAAGTTTTCATTTATTTTTCCTGATGGAATAGGTGTTCACACAGCTGTCCGTTTTTTGAAGTTAAATGGTGTGGGTTATGGTTGTATACAAAATGCTACCGATCTCAATTATAAAATTTTGGAATTCACTCATTACCACTCAAAAAAAATGTTTGTTCTCGGCAGCACTCAAATGTCGATGGAGAAATTTATTGAAAACATCCGTAAAAGTTTTCCCGGAATTCAAATTGTAGGTTACCACGACGGGTACAATGACATCAATTCTTTGGATTTGATCGAACAAATCAATAACTCAAAGGCTGACATTTTAATTGTAGGTATGGGTCAGCCTAAACAAGAATTATGGTATAACCATCACCGCGAACAAATATCCATACCTGTTACTGTTATGGTCGGAGGGTTTATCGATTTTTTTTCAGGATATAAAAAACGTGCGCCAAAAATATTCCGTTTAGCTGGTCTTGAGTGGCTGTTCCGCTTGCTTCAAGAGCCCCAAAGGTTGTGGAAAAGATATCTTTTGGGAATCCCAAAATTTATCATAATTATTTTGAAACAGAGATTAATTATATGGTTGAAAAAGTAAAAAAATATTTCTGGTTACTATTTACGTTCTTTTTTGTTCAAGCTCAGGTTATTTTGCAAAAGGAAGAATTTATTGGCAATAAATATCGGTTGACCTATATAAATCAGGAAGGACAAGCAAGTTCATTTATTGGTAGCAACAATGACGACGGTGATAAAAACCGTTCTCGTGAACTATTTATAGCTCTTCCTGTTAACTCGCATCCTAAAATTAATTTTATTCCTCTTCGCCAAAAGCCCATAACAGAAACATCTGTTGATTTGAGTAATCAATTATCAAGATCATATTATTCTATAAAAGGATATTTATGGGTAGAAGATCAATATTGTGTTCATATTTCTATCAATCCATTGTATTCCAATAATGGCAGAATGCAAGAACTTCAGGAGTTTCGAATTGAATTTGAACTGGGCAATCAAAAGATATCTCACGCTTCCACTCAACAATTACAGAGAGCGAATAATATTATTGACAATCCCATATATGGCAGTGCGTGGAGATCGGCGCAACCTATTGCGAATTTGCCGCAAACAGATTCGTGGATCAACTACAATAATGATTATGTGAAACTTGGCGTTGCAACTGACGGCATTAAAAGAATTCGGTATAACGATCTTGTCTCGTATGGAGTTCCTGTCAATTCCCTTAACCCCAAAACACTAAAGATATTTCTAAAAGGAAAAGAAATACCGATCTATGTCTCCGGAGAAAATGACAATGTCTTTAACCAGCAGGATTATATAGAATTTTTAGGAAGAAGGAATTACGGTGATGTACGATATCGCGAAATAGCCCCATACGACACGCCATATTATGAATACCTGAATTTATACAGCGATACAACTATCTATTGGCTGACGTGGGACGGAGCAACCGGCAAGAGAATTGATACAATTACTGTCATCAATGGTAATCCGACAAGCACCATTCGACACTTTGACAAGTTAGCACATAGTGAAGCAAATCAATTTTGGGATTTTTCTATAAACGGTGGTGATTTACGAAAGAACTATCCCGAAATAACCGAAAATGAAACTTGGAACGACGGTGGTTTCGGCGTAGGAAAACTTTCTCTTATTTTCACTGCTACGGATCTCTTTCCAAATAAGCCGGCGCATGCATTCATTAAGCTTCAAGATTTTGCATCAACGGTAACAACCAACGCTCATAACCTTGCATTGGCAGTCAATAATACTGTTCCGAAATTTGATTCGGGGTTTATTGATAAATACCAAGGGAAGGTGCTGAAAGCGAATTTTTCATCAGCAATTTTAAAAGCGGGAAGCAATACGATTGACCTTCATTCTTTTGCGGTTCCGGGAAATGCGATTAATACTGTTATCCGCGACTGGTATGAATTTGAATATCCGCGATATTTGAAGACATCAACCGATTCGCTCAATTTTGCCTACACTAATCTTACAGCGCCGGAATATGCTTCGGTTGTTATTACGGGATTAACTTCCGGTAACTTTTCATTGCATAAATTTATTCTTGACGATAGTTCCGTTACAAAAATCACAAACTTTACAATACTTGGGGATACACTTAGATTTGTTGATTCAGTGAAAAACGGTGCATATTATTTTCTTTTACGTGAAAATAAAATCCCGTCCCCTTATTATTATTATAAAAAGAAGTTCGTCAATTTGCGAACACCTTCGCGGCAGGCAGATTATATTGCAATTACACATCCAACGTTTCTTCCTCAGGCTGCTAGTTATGCCTCGTTTATTTCATCGGCATATGGTGTCTCTTCAACAGTGATCAACGTTCATGATATTTACGATGAATTTAATTATGGATTTTTTGCACCGGAGCCGATCAAATATTTTTTGATGATGACGCACCAAAATTGGCAGTTGCCAAAACCGAAATACGTTTTTCTTATTGGCAAAGGAACCTACGATTTTTATGGATACAAGGCGAAATATTTTGGCGCGCCTAAAACAACCAATTATGTTCCGTCATTCGGAAATCCGGTAAGCGACAATTGGTATGTTCTGTGGGATACAACCGGGTCATTGATCCCCCAAATGAATATTGGCAGAATTCCGGTAAAAACAGTTGATGAATTTCAAGCATATTATCTAAAACATCAAAAATATGTATCCAAAGGTTTCGATGAATGGAATAAACGATTTTTGTTTTTTTCCGGAGGGAATTTTTCTGATCCAAACCAAATTGCACAGGCAAAAGGTATCAACGATTTCATCATTAATAACTATGTGAGCACTTCTCCAATAGGCGGCAATGTTAAAAACTTTTTTAAGACTGCAAACCCCGTAACTAATTTTGGTCCGTATTCTCCGGAATATTTCAAAGACGCGATCGATCAAGGGGGTGTATTTATCTCCTATATTGGGCACAGTGGAACTCAAACATGGGATAACAGCATCACTGATATTTCGCAATTGTCAAACATCCGTGATAGGAATCCGATGATTTCAGATTTTGGATGCTCCACCGCGAAGTTTGCGGAACCTGATGTGGTCTCATTTTCTGAGTTAGCGGTAAATAGTTTGCAAGGTCAAGCTATATCGTATATCGGAAATTCTTCCCTTGGATTTACGTCAACAGCTTATACGTTTCCTCAAATATTCTATAAAAAACTTCTGAAAGATACATCGGCATCGTTAGGAGATGTGCATCGATTAGCAAAGATCGATTATATCAAACAATATGGAACATCCGGTTCATACGGGCTTTTTATTAAAACCAATACGCTTATCGGTGATCCGATAGTAAGTTTACAAATACCAACAAAGCCAAATTTCTCATTGGCTTCTTCAATTGTTCAGGTTAGCCCTGAACAACCAACCGATCAACTGGATAGTGTTACAATTGCTTTGACATATTACAATTATGGAGCGGTAATTGGCGATTCAGTGACAATTTCTATAAAAAGTGAATATCACGGTGCAGTACAATATGCTGCAACAATTAAAAAGTCAATTCCGTTATATAGCGATTCATTAAGACTATCACTCCCGATTAATAGTTTTGCCGGTGAACATACGGTAACAATACGGTTAGATTCGGCGAATGTTATCGATGAATTATATGAGACCGATAATGTTCTTGTAAAAACTATTTTGGTAGCAGCAACAACAATACGGAACCTTTCAATTAGTCAAATTACAAATCAAACCGACGGTACAATTACGTATATAAATCCAACCATACAATCTCCGAAGCAGAATTTCTTTGTTGATGTCAGCGAAGAACCATCATTTGCACAAAAACAAACATATCAGATACCGTATGATACGTTCTTTACGTCAGTAAAACTTAATACAGTGTACAACGGGAAGAGAATTTGGGTGAGATCAAAATATGACGAAATCTCAGGTAATGGACTGCCATTTTCTTATCGAGTGGGCAATAAATCTAATTTTTTATTGGATGATAGTTCTTCTTTCAGCACGCTGCATTTAACGACAGCAAAAAACATTGACGGAACATTAAAATTAGATTCAACTCGATCGACATTTGGTGTTATCTCGGGAGGTTTTAATGATGGAGTTACAGCTGTCATTACGAAGAATGGTCAAAATTTTATTCCTGAAAATACTAAACGCGGTCATCATGTTGTTTTGTTCCATAGTAAGACCTTGCAACAAATTGGATATTATTATTTTGATGTCTTTTCGAGTGCTGCAATTGCAACAAATTATAAAAACTTTTTGGACACGCTGAATAATCAACATATCGTTGCAATTGGAATTTCAGATGAGGGTTTCCAGAATTTATCCGTTGCATTAAAAACTTCAATCAAATCATTTGGAAGCAGATATATTGACAGTTTGAAATTTAGAGGCTCGTGGGCTATGATTGGAAGGAAAGGCGCCGCGATAGGAAGCGTGCCTGAAAAATTCTCAAATCCTTTTCAAGGTCGAGTACAGATAGATACTACAATCATAGCTCCTGATACGGTTGGGATTATTGAAACACCAAACTTCGGTCCCGTTGCAGCGTGGAATTCCATCGAAACAAAATATTCAATGCCGAATGGAAGCAATATCAAACTTGGTTTACTGGGTGTTAAAAATGATAACACGGTTGACACACTTCAACAACTTCTGCCAATTGATACGCTGATAAATATTTCTTCAATTAATGCCACTCAATACCCTCACATCAAACTGTTCGGAGAGGTGAATGCCGGTGCGGGAAAGGTTTCTCCTTCGTTATCATCTCTTGCTATAAATTATAAGATGCTTCCCGAACTTGGTACTAACTATCAAGTGTTTAAAGGATTTCATTTGCAAAATAATATTCCTTCACAAGAAATTGCTGCAACGGATACGATTGTGCAGGGAGAGAAAGTACAATTTACGTACCGAGTGTATAATGTTGGCGGAACGACGGCAAAAAATATCCCCGTCAAGTTGACTTCAACATGGAGTAATAACTATATCGAGCAAATTGCTGTGCAAACAATTGATTCGATTGCTCCGGAGAGTTATAAAGAAATTATGTCACAGTATAATACATCGCTAGGAAATGGAAAGAGAACAATTCAACTGAGTATTGATCCGGATACGACGATTAAAGAGATCTATAAGGATAATAATTTTTACTCATACCCCTTAGTGATAAAGAAAGCTTCAGGGAATCCGATATTACCGAACTTGTCAATTACTCAAAATGCCGTTACGTCAATTCCGCAGCAAATAACGGATGATGTTGATACTGCAAAATTTTTGATTGCGTATTCAAACTCCGGTTCGATTGTGAATGACAGCATTTCGATACAAATTAAACACTTCTATCAGGGAAATCTTCTTGCATCTGAAATTGTGAGAAGAAAATATCCGGTTGCTAATGATACCATTCTCCTCAAGATTCCAATCTTAAAGAATGCAGGCGAGCATCAACTCTCGATTGATCTGGATTATAATGGATTGATTGTTGAGTCTTCAGAATCGGACAATCTTTCGAATTATTATTTTACGGTTGCAACCACCGATTTTAAAATACTCCATCCGCAGCAAAATAGTATTTCCGCGGTGAATCAAGCGGTTTTCCTGAATCCAACATTCAACAGCGGGGGGAGTTCAACAGTCAATTTTGAATTGGATACACTTCCTAATTTTATCAATGCACAAAAAATTTCCCAATCACTTCAGCAGTTTACATCAATATTTCCTTTGCCGGATTTGAAGAAATCGAAACGGTATTATTGGAGAATAAAGATTGTGAACAGCGGTCATGATTGGACGACCGGCTCATTCTATTCCGGAGATTCTTCTTCAACACTGTTCGGACAATTGGATTCTGTTTCATGGAAGGAGAATGCGTTTTTAAGAACAGCGTATTCGTTAGATAGCGGTGCGAGAATTGTCGACACAAAAATTACTATAAAAGCATTGTCCGCCGGATTGAATGATGGTAACACGGGATTGGTGGAGATCAATGGTGTTAATGTTATCGGTCAAAATTTTGGCATTGGGCATAATGTTGTTGTGCTCGATACAACTGCATTTGATGTAGTTTCTCAAAAAAGATTTACCATCGCTGCAAATGCAGATGAATCCGACTCACTGACGCAATTTATTTCCGCAATCCCCAACGGTAAGATTGTGATTGATGTGATCGTAGAAGATGGTGTAAATAATCTCAAACAGTCAACTCGTGATGCTTTGAAGACATTAGGAAGTCAATTTATCGATCAAGTATCGTTTAGAGATTCGTGGTCAATTATTGGAAGGAAAGGTGCTGCAATCGGTTCAGTTCCGGAAACGTATAAACCACTCGGAACTGGGAATGCATTAACCGAAACAACCCTCGTGCGAATTGAAAAATCCGGAACGATTGTTACTCCAATTCTCGGGCCATTCACGTCTCTTTCAACACTCGTGCTCGATGATGTTATTCCTGTCGGTTCTCAGTTAAAAGTTCAATTTGTAGGGATATCACAAACCAATTCATCGGATACGTTGATCACCGTGGTCAATCAAAATTCTATTCCGCTCAATACCATAAATACAAAACAGTATCGGTATGGAAAATTAATATTTCAATTTACCAGTGCTTCGGTATTTAAAAATCAGCAGAAACCGTTTGCTGAAGATGCACCTGTCTTACGAAGTTGGATGATGTCTGCAATTCCTTCTACAGAACTTGCGGTTTCGAGTTCGTCAACGTCGCTAAGTAGAAATCAGGTAATGGAAGGAGAGGAAATAGAGTTTACAAGTACGATGTTTAATGTGAGCACAACAGCCGCTGAAAGTGTTACCGTACAATTAAAATCAACAACAGCAGGTATTGAACAGATATTGCAGCAGCAACGGTTTAGAACTATTGGCGCTAACGATTCTATTTCGTTTTCATTCTTATATAACACTCGTAGAAAAAAAGGAAATCACGCATTCATCTTTCAAATTGATCCGTCTGATAGCATTGTTGAGCAGTCAAAAAATAATAACTCGGTAACAATTCCATACGTTGTCCAGCCGGATACATTGCGCCCGACACTGCAGATAATATTCGACGGCGCTCAGATCGTTAACGGAGATTTTGTCCCGAACCATCCCGAGATTAGAATTCGCTTTAGCGACAATAATCCGGCAAATCTTTTCCCATCGGATACATCCAACTTTAAAATAACATTAAATAATGTTCGGGTTCCGTTCATGAATGGTACAGCAGAATTATTGAATTCCAACGTGGCTGGTAAAGCAGAAATTCGATGGACTCCAGAATTAGCAGCCGGAGAAAACATTATCGAAATTTCTGCCAAGGATGTCTCTGAAAATTATTCAGATACGGTTCAAATTTTTGTGAATGTCGCAAACGAATTTAAAATTCAAGATATCTTTAATCTGCCCAACCCCTTTAACTCGTTCACTCATTTTACATTCAATTTAGCGGGACCAGCAAATCCGGACGAAGTGATTATTAAGATTTATACTGTAGCGGGGCGTTTAATTCAAGAAATTTCTACAACCGGAATTATTGGTTTCAATAAAATTCCTTGGGATGGGCGAGATAAAGATGGAGATCAGATTGGAAATGGGGTATATTTGTATAAAGTAATTGTGAAACAAGGGGGAAAGCAGGTGGAGGGACTTTCTAAATTGGTGAAAATGCACTAAAAAAATACATCGTCAAGGTAGAACAAGTATGCAAAACTTTTTATTGAAAACGGAGCCAACGGAATATTCATTCGACGATCTTGTCCGCGATAAAAAAACTGTATGGAGTGGAGTATCTGCCGCCCCTGCATTAAAGAATATTCGCGCGATGAAGAAAGGCGATCGTGTTTTTATTTATCACACGGGAGATGAGAAACAAATTGTTGGAATAGCAAAGATCATTTCGAATCCATATCCTGATCCAAAGGATGAAAAATTGGTTGTTGTGGATATTCAAGCAGAAGAAAAACTGAAACATCCGGTAACACTCGCAACCGTAAAGAGCAAAAAAGAATTGGCTTCAATGCCGCTCGTCCGCATCGGCAGACTTTCGGTTCAGCCGGTTACCGATAAAGAATGGGGTATTATTATTTCACTGAGTAAGAGTTCAACATAAGTATGAAAAAGATCATTGGTTGTGTTTCGTTGGCTGTATTATTTCTATGCGGATGCACAGAAGAAAAATCAATTGCGCAGAAACCTTCG
>Ga0172379_10006478_pt1 | contig 15651 bp, 1 predicted proteins | sample GrowelOW334metaG_FD_119756 | JGI IMG/M metagenome (GOLD analysis project Ga0172379, IMG submission 119756) | Groundwater microbial communities from an aquifer near a municipal landfill in Southern Ontario, Canada - Groundwater well OW334 metaG | ecosystem: Environmental > Aquatic > Deep... | reverse complement strand
TTTATAATTGCACCATCATAAGCTGCACTGTTATACCAGTAGTACCCTCGACCCCTATCAACTGTAATTTGTCCGCCCGATAAATCAAGCTTCTCTCGTGGATTAGTTGTCCCAATCCCAACACTTCCATCAATTATTCCATTACCATAAGCATGGAAAGTTCCGTCGCTTGAACGAATTTCAAACTTCACTGCTGGAGTAGTTGAATTTAAAGCCGCAGATTCAAAGGTCCAACCATATCCAGCAACATTTTCAATGAAACTTCTTAAAGCCCAAGCATTAACAAAGTTACCAACTGGTGCCGTTAAGTTCCCTTTTGGTCCCATACCCGATCCAGATGGCGCCATGTAATTAGTCCAAGCATTAACTCCTTGAGAATACCAGCTAATACCACTAGCAGATGATGCCACGCGATTTATATCAAGATATGTACCGGTTAAGCGTAAAGGACCACCGACAATTTCTACTTTTGAAGCCGGAGTCGTTGTTCCAATCCCAATATTTGTTCCGTTATTGTATAGGAGTGAATTAGCGATCCAACTCGTTCCGTTATGTCTTAAAGTTTGACCAGTCGTCCCGGTTCCAACGCCACCAGCTCCCCCAACTTTAGATTTAACATATTCAACTGTTGATAAGGCTAAAGTTTGAGAATCACCAGGAGTAACGCCGTATGATACTAAATCCAGTTGAGCTCCACCAGCGACATGAAGTTTTTGGGTCGGAGTGGTGGTATTGATTCCGACGTTGCCTGAAGGATTTATGGCAAACATGCTTTGTGTACCAGCCGGAGTACCTATATAAAAAATGTCCGGGCTTGAATCTCCACCCATTTCCCAAGTCCTGGCTGTGTTAGAAAAGTACATTTGAGCAGCAGCACCAACACTAGTTTCATTCAGAGCTAACTCAACTTGACTAGCGCTTTGTATTGATAGTTTCTGGGAAGGATTTATCGTTCCGATTCCAACATTACCAGTATGCTGAATAAATAATTTACTACTACTAGCAATAGCAAAATTTATGCCATAATTTGTTACTGCATTTCCAATATTTTCATTGATAATAAGTCCTTGCGTTCCTGCAACATCGCTCGCTCCTGTTTGGACAATATAACTTGAGTAATTCGGCCAAGCTCCTGAATTATAATTTAAATATATAGATCTTGCTCTATCGCTCCCGTCCAAACGCATATCATTTGTTGTACGAATATCGCCTGATACATCTAATTTATAAACTGGAGCTACTCCAATTCCAACATTCCCATCATAATTAAGAGTCATTTTTGCGGTGTTCCAGTCTGTTGAACCAGCCTTGCTTGTATAGAATTTAATGGAATGGCTTTCGGTAGATGTCGCTCCGGTAGTTTTCCAATGACCACCATATAATCTCAAATCATTACCATAAGTTCTAACAACTCCGTCATAACTACCTCCTTCTGCGATGCCCAATTCTAAAGATGAATAATTAGAAGGACCACCTATTCTTAAACCGGCAACAGCATTTGCAGTTGTAGTTCCTACAAGTATATTTACTTTTTCAGCTGGATTAGTTGTTCCAATTCCGATATTAGTTCCATTATTATAGAAAAGTGAATTAGCAATCCAACTGGTTCCGTTATGTCTTAGAGTTTGGCCAGTTGTTCCCGTTCCAATACCACCGCTTCCACCAACTTTCGCATTAACATACTCAACGGTTGAAAGAGCTAAAGTTTGACTAGCGCCTGGAGTTACACCAAATGAAATAGCATCGAGTTGCGCTCCACCAGCGACATGAAGTTTTTGTGATGGGTTAGTGGTATTGATGCCGACGTTGCCACCATTTGGCATTAATACTAGAGGTCTAGAGGTCCAGCTATAATCCTGTTGCATTGATTGGATGTAACTATAAGAATCTGCAACTGCCCCTAAAATTAATTTAGCGTTTGTATTAGCAACGCCCGTTGCTATTTCAATCCCACCAGAATTTTCATTATTATAAGTAGAAGACTTTAAAATAGAAAGAATACTCCCCGGATTGGTTGTCCCAATTCCGACAGAACCCTGATCAAAGACCGTATTCATTGAAGTTGGATAAAATCTAACCCATGTGTCACTAAGACTTTCTCCTATATATGCATAATTCAAGGCCTGAGCATTCCCGTAAGCCGCAAAGTGAAGATAAGGAACATTGTTTTCATTTAATATTTTATACCCCCTATCCCAGCCCCCTGATGTTAAATGATTTTTAATTGCAATCCCGTAAGACGGATCGGAATCTCCCATCAAAATATCAGCCGCCCCTCCAGAATAAACTTGTAATTTTACTGCGGGGGTTGTCGTCCCAATTCCGACGTTTCCGGTATTTAACGTCATCGTTATTGCATTATTTGAATATAAATCCGTTCGAGACCAACCGTCTACCTGTTTAAAAATTGGCGCACCGCTATAACCAATCCAGGAAACGGGGTTATTCCAGTTCCAATTTGCAGTTAACTTAGTATAATAATCTGTTGGGCTAGCGTTTGTTTGAATTTTAATGGAAGCGCCATCTCCTTGAATCGTTAATTTTTCACTAGGTGTAGTGGTTCCAATTCCAACGTTCGTTCCATTATTGTATAGTAATGAATTAGCAATCCAACTAGTTCCATTATGTCTTAGAGTTTGACCAGTTGTTCCCGTTCCAATTCCACCACTTCCACCAACCTTAGCATTAACATATTCAACAGTTGAAAGAGCTAGAGTTTGAGTTGCGCCCGGAGTTACCCCGAATGAAACAGCATCAAGTTGTGCTCCACCAGCAACATGAAGTTTTTGTGATGGGTTAGTGGTATTGATTCCGACGTTGCCACCAGCTTGAATAGTCATTTTAGTTGCACCACCTGCAGCTAAAGCCAAGTCTCCTCCGGAATAATCAAAATAAACAGAAGTCGCCCCAACATATTGTTTTCCTGTAGTTAATAAATCCCCCGATACAGTAAGTTTTTGCCCCGGGTTTGTCGTCCCGATTCCGACGTTGCCGTCATTATAATATAATTTGTTGGTATCCCTAACCCAGGTATAATCAGAACCAAAAAAATCTAAGGCTGTGTTTCCATTGCCAGTTTCATAAGCAGTAACGTAGTAACGCAAGGCATAATCAGTTGTAGGATGAGAATGATAAATTTTTATAACTTGAGCGGTATTATCAACTTCCAAAAGAACATTGTTAGACCCAGCACCAGCGCGAGAAACCAAAGTTGCTTGCCAATTTGAAGCGTCACCTACATAATTTGCTGCGTCTCTAACCAAATAAGTCGCACCGGCTGCAGTACTTGAATCAGACGCGAGTGATATTTGAACTTTATATAATGTATTTCTATTTAATGTGGAGACACCGAACTTCCATTCAATAGTTTGCTTATTACTATCACCAGGGAAAGGCACAGTTACAGTCGAGCTATAAAAAGACTGTGAACCAACCCTAAAGTCTCTTGCAACATCTAAGCTATAATTTGGTGCCGTCGTTCCTATTCCAACATTAGTTCCATTATTAAATAGGAGTGAATTTGCAATCCAACTCGTTCCGTTATGTCTTAGAGTTTGGCCAGATGTTCCCGTTCCAATACCACCGCTTCCGCCAACTTTTGTATTAACATACTCAACGGTTGTAAGAGCAAAGGTTTGACTTGTTCCTGGAGTAATTCCTTCAGCAAGCCCATCAAATATTCCTGTTCCAGCGACATGAAGGAGACGAGAAGGATTGGTTGTACCAATTCCAACGTTGCCCAAAGAAGTGATGCGTAATCTTTCTGTTGCATTTACGGTTGTGTAGTCTGCGCTTGTATAAAAAGCCAATTGTGCTGGTGGAGCAAAAATTCCAGAAGCTAAGTAAGAACTAGTGTTAACATAAAAGCCTATTCCATGTCTTGAGGTTCCCGAAGCATAGCTAGCTCTTAAAGCTAAGTTCACTGGTGGCGTGGCGGCGTCATCGGCGGTTATACCTTGAATTGATAATTTTACAGCCGGATTGCTAGTCCCGATCCCGACGTTGCCACCCATCATTGTCACATTGCCAGTCGGTTGTACCGTTAAACTTCCTCCAGGAGCTTCCCCGCTAACTGAAGAAATAACTTTTGTCCAAGCACGATCAACTATTTCAAATTTTGTACTCGTCGCTGATGCGCCACCAAGTTGAACAGTCAATGTCCCGGCCGTCCTATCAGCCGCTCTGAACAACCAAGCCTCTCCAGAATTTATAATACTATTAGCATAGTCTCCAACAATCAATCGATCAGTTGTTCTAATATCACCAGTCACATCCAATTTATAAATAGGATTTGTTACTCCAATTCCGACATTTCCGGCCACTGGATTCAAAAGAATATACCCTGTGCTATTTGATTTTAATATTAAACTATAAGCAGACTGGGAAGAGGCATCAATGTTTAATCCAATAGCACCAACATTCCCCGGAGTAGTATAAACAGAACCTCCTAATATCCTCGCGCCCGCACCAGTTGTTCTATACATATTAAAAGTGCTCTCTGTTGAAATTGCTCCAGTTTGAGGTCCTAAAGATATAATTGGCAAAGTTGCGGATTGGACATCTAACGCACTCCCCGGAGTTGTAGTTCCAATTCCGATATTAGTTCCATTATTAAATAGGAGTGAATTTGCAATCCAACTCGTTCCGTTATGTCTTAGAGTTTGGCCAGTTGTTCCCGCCGCAATACCTCCGCTTCCACCAACCTTAGCATTAACATATTCAACGGTTGATAGAGCTAGGGTTTGAGTTGCGCCTGGAGTTACGCCAAATGAAACGGCATCAAGTTGTGCTCCACCAGCAACGTGAAGTTTTTGAGTCGGAGTGGTTGTATTTATGCCAACATTATTACCTAAAGCATTAAGAACCAAACTGCTATTATACGACTGGATTGAGGAATAGGTATTAATTGCCCCTAAATTAAAAGAGAGTGTAGTTTCTGACCCACCTGGTCCGATTTGTAATTTGCCGGAAGTAGGGTTAGCCGTACCAATCCCGACGTTGCCAGTGCTTTCTTGAATCGTTAATCTTCTATTTAGTACACCACCAGAACGAACATTTTCAAAGATAAAATCACCTGTACTGGCAGACTCTCTACCAATATCCCAATAACTTGTTTGATCAAGTGTCCCACGTAATCTAATTTGACCACGCCCACTATCAGGACCATCTACTTCGAACTTCGCCCCTGGATTTGTCGTTCCCACCCCAATATTTGTTCCGTTATTATAGAAAAGTGAATTTGCAATCCAACTCGTTCCGTTATGTCTTAGAGTTTGGCCAGATGTTCCCGTTCCAATACCACCGCTTCCACCAACTTTTGTATTAACATACTCAACGGTTGTAAGGGCGAAGGTTTGGCTTGTCCCTGGGGTAATTCCTTCAGCAAGGCCATCGAATATTCCTGTTCCAGCGACATGAAGAAGACGAGAGGGGGCAGTTGCTCCGATTCCAAGATTGCCAGCAGCATTAACAACAACTTTGCCATTCAACATATTAACCCCAGTTGAATCTCTATATGCTAAATATAATGGACCACTTTTTGTATTAATTTCATTTGAAAATAGATAAATACCAGAAACACTATTAACTGACAACCCATATTGACCAGAGGGAACTAAAACATTACCAGTGAAATTTGCATTACCACTAACATCTAACTTGTAAGAAGGATTTGTTATTCCAATTCCAACGTTGCCATTAAAAGCAAAAGTTCCTGAAGTGCCGCTATACCCTGTAAAATAAAGAAGTCTTGACGAGGTCCCCGTCCCATCAACACTTTCAATATAATTAGCAGTTGAAGTATATGGATAAAATTGAATTTGTCCAGTCGTGCTCCTTATGTTAAGACCTAGAGATGTCGTAGGGCCAACAATATCCAGTTTCGCTCCCGGAGCAGTGGTTCCGATGCCAACGTTACCACTTCTTCTTATTGTTACAGCGCTTACATCAGTATCCCAGCGAGTACCTAATTCCATCCCTGGTTCAGCAGTATTATAATAAGTTGAATAAATATATGCCCCTGCATCGGCATTTGTATCTATTCCCAAGCTTATTCTTGCTCTAGATGCGGCAGATCCTGTTCCAGCTATCCATAATTTTGTTGATGAAGGCGAAGTATTAACAATATTACCTAAAGTCAATGGCGCTCCCGGATTAGTTGTTCCAATTCCGATATTTGTTCCGTTATTATAGAAAAGTGAATTAGCAATCCAACTCGTTCCATTATGTCTTAGGGTTTGGCCAGTTGTTCCCGTCCCAATACCACCACTTCCACCAACTTTGTTATTAACATACTCAACAGTTGTAAGAGCAAAGGTTTGACTTGTTCCTGGAGTAATCCCCTCAGCAAGGCCATCGAATATTCCTGTTCCAGCAACATGGAGAAGACGAGAAGGATTGGTTGTGCCAACTCCGACGTTGCCGGTACTATTTATTAACATTTTTGCAGTAGTAATACCATTTGTATAGAAACCTATAGAATTTGTAGTGTGATTATAATTTAATTGGCCAGCATATGTTTCTGCCCCAGAAATTCCATCTGCAAACAATAAATAAGAAGTACTACTATTTCCACCATATATTGTAATTCCTTCTTCTCCACTTCCAGAACCAACTACTAAGTTATTAGCACCGACATAAAAACTACCCGGATTAGTCGTCCCGATGCCAACGTTGCCGCCTGCCAATACCGTCATGACGGGCGTAGTGAATGTTGTACCGTTTACGGCCGTAGAAGGAGTAAAAGTAAGCGCGTTGGCAACCTCATTATCTACTCCAATCCGAAAATTATTTTGCCCTGCGCCCCCTGTTTGCACAAACTCAAGCCCCAAATTAGTATTTCCGCTCGAAAGTCTTAACTGTGCCCCAGAAGAGGCCGCTGTATACACCTCAAGAGATTTGTTAGGATTAGTCATCCCAATTCCAACATTGCCTGTAGATGTAATCCTCATTCTTTCTAGCGTTGTAGTAGCAAAACCACCGCCAGTATAGAAAGCGAGAGTATTAGCGGTGTTAGCATTTCCAATTCTGGCTCCTCCATTATTAAACTCGATTTCAGGCCAACTTGCAGAAAATCTTAGATTACCGCTAACGTCTAACTTAGTTCCTGGATTTGTCGTTCCCACCCCAATATTTGTTCCGTTATTATAGAAAAGTGAATTAGCAATCCAACTCGTTCCGTTATGTCTTAAAGTTTGACCCGATGTTCCGGTTCCAACACCTCCAGCTCCGCCGACTTTAGATTTAACATATTCAACGGTTGATAGAGCTAGAGTTTGAGAATCACCAGGAGTAACGCCGTATGATAATAAATCAAATTGACCTCCACCAGTAACGTGAAGTTTTTGAGTAGGAGTGGTTGTACCAATTCCGACGTTGCCGCCAGATGGTTGCAGAGACAAAGCTCTTACATTTACAAGTGACTCTGTAGATTGAATATAGCTATAGGAAGTTGCCGCTGAAGTATCAACACCAAAATACAATTTTCTTGCACTATTTGTTAATCCCTGTATTCTTATTTGCCCATTATCTCCAGCTAACGAGGTATCATCAGCAACTACAAATTTTACTCCCGGCGCCGTCGTCCCAATCCCAACTCTCTTATTTTGTACTCCACCCGAACCATTTGCTTCCGAATAAATTGACATGATATTATCACCATCAACTTTGAAAGTATAACCCTCTAAAGTTCCGGCTGTTGGAATCGCAGTAACCGGCATATCGGCGAAAGTTACGAACCCGGAATCCGGACTAAATTCAAAGCTTCCAATATTAAGCGGTGCTCCAACTTCTATTTGATCATTAGCATTAACTTTAAACATGTTTACTACTCCGGTTCCAGCATTATTTTGCGCAGAAATCCATTTGTTATTTAGCATCTGCAAAGGAGAGGTCGGGTTGGTTATTCCAATGCCAATATTTCCACTAGTTCCGTTAATGGAAAAGTATGGCTGATTAATATTAGTCGCGTTATAAATAGTAAAATTCTTCGCTTGCACAGCCGAAAAAGATAGCAAGGAGCTAACAATTATCAACAATATTATTTTGTAATTACTATGCCTCATGTTCTCTTTTATTTTCTTTTATTATACCACACAAATTAATTTAAATATTTTTTATTTTTCTCTATTGTCCTTTATCATAAAGCGCTTTTATTTCAACGGCGGAAAGGCTGCGATTATAAATTTTTACATTAGAAATCGGACCGTTGAAAAAATAACCATCGTTTCTTTTTCCAATATAAATAAGATCCAAATCTGAAAAAGCCACTGTTCCCGAATTAGCCGTTCCAATTTTTTCTCCGTCTATATATAAATCATAATCGTTAGTAGCTCCAACCCTTGAAATAACAAAATGAACCATTCTATTTTGTTTTGTCCAAGAAACTAAAGAATATCCGGAATCAGCATAAACTAAAAATTGTGAACCATCATACCTAATCCCGCGCGTATTTGAGCTACCAATAAAATATTGAACGGCTGTTAAATTATTAAAATTCGCCCATAAAGAAAGTGTAGTTGCTCTAACTGGAGAACTAAGTTGAACATAATCACTAGCTCCGTCAAAACTCGTTGAAGCATTTCCTACCGCTCCTCCATAATTTTGGCCATCACGAGAATATGGCGTTTTATCAGTCATTATCTGTGAACCGGCGACTTCACTCTTAGTCCAGGAAGATGTTAAGGGCATATCTAAAACCAAACCACTTTGCAAAGAATCAGAAACTATTTTCGGTTTATAGGAATTATAAAGAGTAGTTATTTCATCCGGTGATAATGCTCGATTATAAATACGAACATCGGAAATTGAACCGTTAGCAACATAACTATTACTTAAATAACGACCGATTTCCGTTGCCGTTCCGACTAAATCACCAGACGCCGGATTGGTTGCCGTAATATTTCCATCAATGAAAGATCTAATATTAATACCATCGTAAGTAAAGGCAACTTGATGCCAATTACCGTCAATTAACCCAGAGCCGCTATTAAAAACTTGGCGTCCTAAAGTATTAGTCGTAACTCCCGTACGGATAAACCCGCCAGGCTCATTAGTTGAAATTTCTATATTTGATCCGCCAGTAATAATATGATAATTTCCTGCCGGTACACCGCTTCTTTTGAACCAAGCAACAACGGAAGTTTGTTTAACCGGATTTGTATAGCTTATACTTATTCGACTATCTAGCCCATTAAAACTCATCGCGCCATTACTTTGTCCCATCCTATCGCTTGTTAAAGTCGCTCCGACGTTTGTTCCATTATGCCCGTAAGGTGTTTTATCAGTTACAACATTTGTGGCCGCATTATAATTATTCCCATCAAGCGGCCAATAACCAATTAATCCCGATTGAATTGATGATGTTTGTGCTTTTTGTGATACCCTATATCTAACAATAACAACTCCCGAGCCGCCGGCATAAGCAACGCCGGCCGCATAAGCCGCATCGCCACCTTTTCCTGTATTTGCCGGACTAGCAGCCGGAGAATTTGCACCGCCACCTCCGCCAATCGCATAAGTTACGGGAGACCCAGTAATTGAATATGAAAGTCCCGGCCCCCTATCTCCACCAGCATGATTTATTTTATTATCTCCACCAACTCCGCCTGCACCACCACCGCCTGCACCCCCTGCCCAAGAAAGTAAAGAAGTATTTCCACCAGCATTTCCTTGACCGGAAGTTGCACTCCCGCCTGATTTAACAACCGAATATCCGTTGTATCCGCCGCCGCCTCCCGAACCACCAGCAAGACCATTTACACCAGTGCGACCACCACCACCGCCGCCGATTGCCGTAACGGAATCAAACGAAGAATTAGACCCATTACTTCCATTTTGATTTAAACCAGTTGTTCCAGGCGCTCCACCCGCTCCAACGGCAACAGAAATATCTGAACCAGCCGTAACGGCAAAAGATGAAAGATATCTTAAACCGCCTGCGCCGCCACCACCACCGCCGCCCGATGAAGTTTGTGAAGTAGCGCCGCCGCCACCACCCGCAACAACTAATAATTCAACTGAAATAACTCCTTCCGGAACTGTCCAAATTTGCGTTCCGACTGTAGTAAATGTTTGCACAACCAGAGTATTAGAATTTCCACCAAAAAATACAATTCCCGCCGCATACGCAACATACGCAGCATAGGAAAGACTAGCTGTTAAAAAAATTATTGAAACAGCGATAAAAATTATTTTTTTGTTGATTCTTTTTATCATCATATTCCAATCAAAATATCTCCATCAGAATCTAAAATAATAGAGCTTGAACTAGCACTAGCTTTGAATGATCCGCTGATTTCTGCTTTATAAAGCGGGGTTGTTGTTCCGATTCCAATATTTGTTCCATTATTGTATAAGAGTGAATTTGCAATCCAACTGGTTCCATTATGTCTTAGAGTTTGACCAGTTGTTCCACCACCGATTCCTCCGCTTCCACCAACTTTCGCATTAACATATTCAACTGTTGATAGAGCTAAAGTTTGACTAGCGCCCGGAGTTACGCCAAATGATATTGCATCAAGTTGTATCCCGCCAGCGACATGAAGTTTTTGTGATGGAGTAGTGGTGTTGATACCGACGTTTCCGCCAGTTCTTATCACCATCTGGTCCGTGTTACCATTTTCCCTGAAATAAATACCCATTCCGGTCGGCCTATTTATAAATAAATTCTGATTAGCGATAGAACTTAAAAAATTCGCGCCAGACGACATGTTCCCATTCAAACTAATAGCACCATACAAAGAATTATCAACCCATTGACCAATTTTTACCGTACTACTAGCGTTAGAATAAACTTCCAATTTTGCGCCCGGATTAGTCGTTCCGACTCCAACATAGCCAGTAGATCGACTTAATGTTAAAGCAGGAACGTCTACAGACGCAGCAAAAGTATGAAATTCTAAACCAGTGTTATTATTATCGGTCCAAACGGCTTTAATATAAGGAGGATTAATTAATTGTGAACCAAAACTAAGCTTACTTGAATTCATGATTCCTACGTCGCCATTTATTTCTAATTTATCTAATGGATTAGCTGTACCAATTCCAACATTAGTACCATTATTATATATGGTTGAATCAGCAGCCCAACCAGTTCCGTTATGTCTTAGAGTTTGGCCACTTGTTCCAGTTCCTACACCAGCGGAACCACCAACTTTTGTATTAACATACTCAACGGTTGTAAGAGCAAAAGTTTGGCTTGACCCAGGAGTTATTCCTTCAGCGAGGCCATCAAATATCGCCGTTCCAGCGACATGAAGTTTTTGAGATGGATTGGTTGTACCAATTCCAATCCTACCATCACCCCTTATATACATTAAACTTGTTCCACTTTGATTTGCAAAATTAGCGCTATAATCTCCAGAATCATGCCCTCCTAAAACAAACAGTCCTTTTGGATTACTTCCGGTATGGTTAATTGTTACTACCGGCACATTATTTGTTGAACCAACGACATAAAGATTACTTGTTGGCGTTGTCGTCCCAATTCCGACGTTGCCGAGACTATTTATTCTCATTCTCTCTAGTAAAGAACCCGAGCTATCGTTCGTATAAAAAGATAAATAACTGCTTCTAAAGTCAGATTGTATTTCTCCGCCTGATAAGATACGAGCTCTCGGGATAGCATTGGTGGTCATAAAATCCATTGCAATAGTACTTGCCATTCTGATACTTGTATCCCCATTTTGAATACTTAAAGCAACCGCCGGAGTATCATAATGATTTCCATTGGATATTTGTAATAAACTACCCGGATTCGTCGTTCCAATCCCGACGTTGCCTGAAGCATCAATTCTCATTTTTTCTGTACCAGTGGTTGTTGGAGTTGCGCCAGTATAAAAATTAACTGCAGTCGGAGAATCATAAACACTTGTTCCTCCACCAAAAGAAAGTGTATTCGCCGTATTATTTGTTACCATTCTAAAAACTACAACATCTTTTCCATTAGCATAAGACGGAACCACAAACTCTCCAGTTTTTAAGGTATTTATAGTTCTTAACCCGGTATTTTCATAGGTTTCACCAATTCTTAAAGCAGCATCTTGAATGTCTAATTTGTAAGTCGGATTAGTCGTTCCAATGCCAACGTTCGTTCCGTTATTATATATTGTAGAATTAGCAATCCAACCAGTTCCATTATGTCTTAAAGTTTGGCCACTTGTTCCGGACCCAACACCAGCCGAACCACCAACTTTAGATTTAACATATTCAACAGTTGATAAGGCTAGAGTTTGGGAATCACCGGGAGTAACGCCATATGATAATAAATCAAATTGGCCTCCACCAGCGACATGAAGTTTTTGAGTAGGGGTTGTTGTGTTGATCCCAATATTACCAAGATGATCTATCCTCATTGCTTCTAAATTTTGAGTTTTAAATATTAAATGCCCCGCTCCTGCAGCAGCTGAAACTGTACCAATCGAAAAACTATTATTATTTCCTCCATAAGTGGCCAATAAACTTGTATCTCCTAATTCCGCATATCTAAGAGAATCATAGGCGACTCTCAATTGCGGTCTAGTTGTTGATTCAACACTAAGCTTATTTACTGGATTAGCAATTCCAACCCCAACATTGCCGCCATTAAAATAACTATTTCCATTTGTGTCCAATATAACTTTCGGTGTAGCGTTATCTCTTAATTCAAAATATCCTTTTTCGGCTTCAGCACCAGCACTCCCGCGCCCACCAATGTAATTAATTCGTGTTCCAAGTAATGAAGTAATTTGAAATCCTTGATTTGCACCAGTACCATTTACTGTCAATAACCTAGTTGGCGTTGTCGTTCCAATTCCGACGTTGCCATCCATATTTATTCTCATTCTTTCCGTAGCATCGGTTATAAGATCACTATTATTCCCGGTAAAAAAAGCTATGCCTGACCTAAAATAAGTTCCTTCACCTACTTGGCGTATTGCTGCTGAAATTTTTGTATATGTAGTATTGTTAGATTTCCACAGTAAGCCTCCTCCTGTTGTCCCACTCCCATTATACATTCCAGCATTGATTGACTGAATACCGTTTTGCCCATCATTCATATCAATTTTATAGACCGGGTTCGTCGTCCCAATCCCAACGTTCGTTCCGTTATTATATATTGTAGAATCTGCAATCCAACCGGTTCCATTATGTCTTAGAGTTTGGCCAGTTGTTCCGGCCCCAACACCAGCCGAACCACCAACTTTAGATTTAACATATTCAACAGTTGATAAAGCTAATGTCTGAGAATCACCAGGAGTAACGCCGTATGATAATAAGTCAAATTGTGCGCCACCAGCAACATGAAGTTTTTGAGTAGGGGTAGTTGTGTTGATCCCGACGTTGCCGTTAGAAGCAATTCTAAATTTAGTATTGGCATCAATAAAACTGGTACCATAAGCAATGCTATAACCATCGCCCTGATTCAAACCAGTAAACCAATAATTACTAGCCATCGCAGCATTCTTGAAAGACAATGCTGATTCACCAGTCGTTACGTTATTGTTTTCAATTAAGATTCCCTGATTCCAAGTGCTATCACCAGCCCCAGTGCCAAGAATATGTAGTTTAGATACTGGATTAGTTGTTCCTACCCCGACGTTGCCGGTTGTATCTATTGTCATTTGTCGTGCAGTATTTGTACCAAAATCAAGACGCCTATTACCATTTGTACCAATGTACGGGAAGGCAGTAACTCCTTGTGAACTCGTAATTAATATAGATTTTGTTGCATCATTATTATCTCTTACCAAAATACCATTACTAGCATTGGGAGCAACTGCTATATCAAGAGTTTTGCCTGGTGCCGTTGTCCCAATCCCGACATAACCACCGCTATTTATTCTCATTTTTTCAGTAATAGCAGCACCAGCCCCAGTTAAAAATGCAAGTTCAATATTATTTTGTCCATCCCTATTTATACCTTGAATAGAAGCGTATCTTACACCAAAAGAGCTAGATGGAGCAAAACGCATTTCAACCGCACTACTAGTTGCTGAAATTGGATTGGTTAAATTAAGAACTGGACCAACTGCACCAGAGGCTGATTTAGATATTTCTAATAACTGGCTTGGATTGGTTACTCCAATTCCGATATTGTCCGTTAAAGTGCTCGGATAAATATAAGGCGCAGTTCTTTGCCAAGGGCCGGTACCATCTACTAAAGACGATTTTACGAATTCTACCGTTGCTAAAGCTAAGGTTTGACTGAAGCCTGGAGTGACGCCGTAGGATAACAAATCAAATTGTGCACCACCAGCGACATGAAGTTTTTGAGTTGGAGTAGTGGTGTTGATACCGACGTTGCCGAAGGAGTCAATCACAAAATCAGTAGCTACCCAGGTCGTTGTTGTACTACGGCCTATTGATAATACCCCTTCATTAATATGCAAGAAACGATCATTTCCGGTTGCACTAGTATCATCAAATAAAATACTTGGTTGGTTACCATACAGGATTAACTGTTCACCAATTGCTCCAATACCGGCGCCACCAGTTCCTCCGTTACCAATTTCCATTTTAGATCTAGGATTAGTCGTCCCCACCCCGACGTTGCCACCATTTGGATTTAATAATAAAGGATACTCTAAAGATAAATCTGAGGCATTGGTAACTTGCAACCATCCTGTTGCACTAGTACCGTATGTTCCCATATCAAGTTTTACATTCCCCGCATAGCCAACTCTTAATGCCCCACTTTGAGTAGTTCCCGTTGTGGCCGGTAAACCTGAGGTTCCAGCGGCTTCTAATTTCATTGCCGGATAAGCCGTCCCAACCCCGACATTACCGCCACTTGGTTGAAGGAGCAAATTATAAGCCGTCGGCGTAGCATCAATACGTTGTACCTGAAAATAAGCATTCCCATTATTAAGTACTCCCGATAATAAACCATATAAATTGCTGTTTGTAATAGAAAGTTTGCCGCTATTTGTTCCTAACACTGGGACTGCCGCTTCATCAGCACCACTTACCGAAAGCTTATTTCCGGGCGCCGCCGTCCCAATCCCAACATTAGTTCCATTATTAAATAGGAGTGAATTTGCAATCCAACCCGTTCCGTCATGTCTTAGAGTTTGGCCAGTTGTTCCCGCCGCAATACCTCCAGCTCCACCAACCTTAGATTTAACATATTCAACAGTTGATAAAGCTAATGTCTGAGAATCACCAGGAGTAACACCGTATGATAACAAATCAAATTGCGCACCACCAGCGACATGAAGTTTTTGAGTAGGGGTGGTTGTGTTGATTCCGACATTGCCATTTGCTTGTATTCTTAACTTTTCCGTATATCCTCCACTCCCCCTTGTCTTAAAAATCATGTAGCCATCATAATTACTTGCAGATTGATACCCCGTAATTGACAACGATTCAGTATAACTAACCCCATCATTATTATAAAAACCTATTTTACCTATTACATCATTTCCGCTCCCCCCTGATGTTAATCTCATATTTAATATTCCAGCGTATCCACCAAAACCACCATCTATATTCACAGAAGTATTTAAACCGCTTGCACCTAATAAGTGTAAAAGTGCCCCCGGATTCGTGGTCCCAATCCCGACGTTGCCGGAGTTTTTAACCGTTAATCTTGCATTAGAACCATCAGTTTGAGTATATATTCCTATATCTCCACCGCTATTTATAATTGCACCATCATAAGCTGCACTGTTA